>ENA-OYWK01000001-OYWK01000001.1-human-gut-metagenome-genome-assembly--contig:-NODE-1-length-206066-cov-45.717321_pt1 | contig 206066 bp, 164 predicted proteins | sample MGYA00244808_ERZ653392 | MGnify/ENA primary metagenome ERZ653392 (study PRJEB26926, sample SAMN06165125) | human gut metagenome | biome: ENVO:00009003; feature: ENVO:2100002; material: ENVO:00002003...
TTACAGAATCATTCCGTCTGCGCCTTCTCATTTTCTTCCCGGATAATCTCCTTTATTCAAGCGCTTAAACTGATTATACCATAAATCTATGAACAAAGTTTATCTGTAAAGAAAATTGATACAGAGTTTTTCAAAATCGGTCCATCTGCTCCCCGCAGGAACTTCTTTCACCACAAATCATATTCATTTTTATCGAGGACAGTCCTGTTAACAAATTCCAACCCGAAAGCTTTGCTTTTAGGTTGTCGCGGTACACTCGCGCAAAATAGGGGGTACAATGGGGGTACAAATACCATTCTCATTCCCCAAAAGCCTTGATTTTAAGCCACTTCAGACAAAAGTACGGATTCTGCCGTGGCAGATAAAAAGTACGCGTATCATAAAAATCTCCTATCATAAAAAGCCGAGAAATGATTATCCCCTTTGGAGTATTTCTAAACCAAGGGGGGGTGCATCGTTAAAATATATATTTTTCCTATTTCACAGACGTTAAAATTCCATCAAGGAATTTGATTTCATTACATCGCATCTGCTCTGTGAAAGCACTATATACATCTGTCCCGGTCGGAATCTGAAATCCGTGCTTGATGAGACAAATATCCTCTCGAGCCTCTACATTCTTCTCATAAGTCGAACCACGGTTGAGCCACATAACAGCATCTTCTTCCTCTCCCATTTCAGGATAAAAATAAAACCCTTTCTTGGCATCAAATCGGAACATATATGCCAATACTTGCAGATAGTCCTTGTTTCCAATATTATCAATCGGTTTGTACTTCGCATCTGCAATCACTCGTGTCTCTAAGTCTCTACTGATGAAGTCTGGGTAGATAAGTCCGCGATTATGGTCAAACAAACGCTGAGAACCTTTTGTAGCTTTGTTCATCGGATGATAGAAAACCTCGTCCACAATCGAATTCATATACTCTTCCCAGAGCCATGCGCCATCAAAAAGCAATCCATATACCTTCTTGCTTCCCATTCCAATCTGATGTTTCTGATGCTGTAAGATAAGTAGACACAAGTTCTGCAGTTCACAATATTCTCGGTAATATGCATGTCTAATGGTATTGGTCTTATTTGCATCAATAATCTTCTGTCGGTTACACATCTCGTAGTTAGGAGTGGCCGCTACAACATCCTTGACCTCATCCTTAGCCTGTGCAAGCAGTTTATGTCCGTATGGCTTGTGTCTAATAAACTCCACCGTATGACGGATTAATTCCATCAAATCATTATCAAAGGAATACTCCCTCTGCGAATATGCTACATTACCAACAAACGGTGTATTCTTAACAATGTGTCTCGCTATATCTATCGTTCCCTTAACATTGCTGTCATTGTATGTTTTTCTCACATAAGTCTTAAAGACACCCTTACGCATGGCACTCTTTAAGTAATGTGGGAAGATAAAAACAAGCAGATTGAAAACACGATCATCATTGTTCGCATCTGTTTCCAAATCTACAATATTCGGGACATCAAATACTCTCTCAAGCAAATATTGAAACAGGAAGTCCCGCTCATTACCACTAAATCTTGATTCAACTATGAGTTTCTCATCTCCAAGTCCCATGAAGCCCATGACATTGCTCGACAAATAATAATTGTTTACACTCTGTAAAATCATCTGGTCTTTTGTGATATCATCTGCATCTCTAAGAATTTCCGGGAATACAAATATCCCTTCATTCTCCAACTGCTCCAAAGTTTTATCTGCAATTTTGCTTGTCAGAAATGATACGCCAGACAATGACTCCTTAGGTATTCTCGAATTATCTTTTATTTTAATTCGACTCATCTACATCAGCTCCATCCGACTTCCCTTGGTTATATGCTTTCTTAAATCGCTCCATAATACCTTCTTCATCATACATACCGTTTATGTATTCCTGTAACAACGGATGTAGGTAATCTGACCATAACTGGTCAAAGTCAATATTCTTCAGCTTCAAGAAATAGGATGCACCAATCTGATAGTTTTCATTCAAACCTTCTGTTGCTGCAATTTCCACATTCAAAGCTGACATTCTGGCAATTGCCTCAGCCTCTTTCTCTTCGTTGTTCAAGTTAGCAAGCATCTCAAGGCGCTCATCTGCACGAAGCTCCACAAAACGGAATCTTCGTCTCATAGCGAAATCAAAGCTGTCTACAGATCTGTCAATATCATTCATCGTACCAATGATATAAACATTATCTGGAATATAGAATTTTTCATTGCTATCAGCATGAAGGTTTGCATACTGGGTGGAAACCTCTCCTGCCACACCTCTGTATCCTGGATCAACAGCAAAGAACAACTCTCCGAAAATCTTAGATATCTCACCACGATTTATCTCATCAATGATGAATACATATTTCTTCAACTCTTCCTGTCTTATAATCTTTGCAGCCTTTTTCTTTTTCTGGATCTCGTTAAAAATAACAAGGTTGTAGGAATATCTCTGCTGTGTAAAATTGATATTGAAAAATTCCGTAATATCTTTTAATTTGTTAAATTCTCTTCCAGACTCTAACATCTGTCTAATTTCAGAAATATTCAATCGGATACTGTTGATGGATGCATTTTGTGGTATTGAAAGATAAATATGCTCATCATCGACATCTGTGATTGTAAATTCTGTACCCGTTTTGGTCTTGAATGTGTTATTTCCTGTGTCCACATCATCAAAGAACTCTTTCATTGCTTCTTGAACAGATAATTCATTTGCAATGACCTCTGTGGACTTTTTAGAATTCTCATAGTTTCTTCTAGCCTTATCCACGAATTTCTTAAACACGCCATCCTGCAATTCAAAACCCATAGAACCATCTTCATTCGTCTTTGGACGAAGTCCTTCTACAAAATCCGAATAGTCATAACTTGGGTGAAATTGGACAAACTCTACCTGTTGCTTTTGCTCATCTGTGAGCATCGTATAATCATCAAAATAGCCATTGCTAATAATGTCAGCAGCAATTTCTTTTGCAAGATAAGTCTTTCCAGTTCCTGGAGCGCCTCGGAATATAATGTTCTTAGATTCCACAAGCATAGTAGAATATGGATTCAGATAGCTATTAAATTCTGCTGGTTTTACTTCCTCTACAACTGCTGCCTCTTCCTCTTCATTTTCCTTCTCGTCCTTCTCACGATAAACCAATTTGAAAGAATCTCCCGGATTACCGAAACGTGTCAAACACTCCTGAACAAATCTAAGAGTTGTAAAGATATTCCATGAATAAATTACAAACTGTCTGCCATCATCATAATCATACGACATTGTATTGAACGGATTTATATTGTGTGCTTTTGCTTCGTCCTTGCTGTAATAAATTCCACGAATCATTTCCTTATCTGGAGCGTATTGACAAATTGGAAACTGTTCTTTTTCTTCTACTGGCAAGGCTGCAATCTGTTTTTCATAAATTTGAAACGCAATACGTGGTAAAGTTTGGTTTGTATTCCGTCTCTCACCTTTCCCATATTTTCTTTTGATAACAGTTCCATCGGCAGAAACAAATGATGCATCCAAAGGCTTGAACACATCTCCTGCACTAATATTATCCATAGTGAATGAATCATCAGTAGAAGTAACAGACTCTGATGTTATAGTAATCTCGTATTTTGTCTGCTTAATCTGAATCTCATATCCTTTTGCAGTAAGATAGTTTTTTGCTTCGACAGCATTATATCCAGATACATCTATCTCTGCACCATTCTGCAAATGATTTGCTACTGCGATGACATACTTTGGTGGATAGGTATTACCGTTTTCCCATACAAGCTCATACTTGGTACTCATATTGTGCCAAGGAACTCCATTCTCATCAATATATTTAATAGCCTCTGCTATAAATTGTCCGTCAACTTTTGGGACTGCCATGATAAGCACCTCCATTTTAATGAATATACAAAGTTTATTATATCACTAAACGGGTGTTTTGACACCCATGATCATTAAGTGTCGCTAACACAAAAAATAGTCCTCTTGGTGCTATCCGGTGCTGCGCCATGCCAGTGTTTCACTTCTGCCGGAATATTGATGCAGTCACCTGGCTTCATTTCTACAGCTTGCCTAAATTGTATAGTTCTTCTTTTTGATTATACTCAATTGCAATTCAAAATGATTTCGATTTGTTTTTATAAAGCCCTCTTTTTGTAACTTTGATATCTCTGTAGACATTGCTGCACGATCAATACAAAGATAATCTGCTAGCTGCTGCCTATCAAAAGGAATATCAAAAGATAACGACGAATGTCTGATAGATTCTGCCGACAGATATGATAATAGTTTATCTCTCGTCGTTCGCTTCCCAACATGTGTGATCTTATCGTTCAGAATCAGTATCTTATTTGCCAGGACACTGACCAGATTACGGATCAGCTTCTGATGATGCTCACATGCAGTTGGACAGGTAATCAGAAGTCTTTTGACATTTAATAGAATAATCTCACAATCCTCATCTGCTACCACACTGATATTTAAGACAGCTCTCTGGCTTGCTGCATACGGCTCACCAAAGAAATCTCCTGCGTGACATTTTGACAAAATATTTCGATGTCCCCAGATGTCTTCTTGAATAATGAGGACGCAGCCGGACACCACAATCCCCATTACTTCGGTAATATCACCTGCTCTGAAAATATAAGAATCTCGCTTTTTAGAAATTGTTGTTGCGTTTACACAATGCAATATAGATAATATCTCGTTATCAGTTAGACCTTTAAAAAATGGACTGTTTCTTAGGATTTGTAAATATTTTTGCAAATTAGTTCCTCCCTGTTGGAAATAAAACATACTAGTTGTATTTATAATACTATAATTCTAGCATAAACAAACGCTAAATACTATTGACGGAGGTTAAAAATGATAAGAAAGATTATAAAGATTGATAAAGAAAAATGTAACGGCTGTGGTGCCTGTGCATCTGCCTGCCACGAGGGCGCCATTGATATCATTGACGGAAAAGCAGAATTGGTGAGAGAACATTTCTGCGACGGACTAGGAGATTGTCTCCCTGAATGCCCTACCGGAGCCATCTCATTTGAGGAGAGAGAAGCACCTGCATATGATGAAGAAGCCGTAAAAGAAGCTCAGAAGAAAATAGCTGCCAAAAACCGGGCAATATCCTCTCACTCCGGCTGTCCTGGATCTAAAATCATGCAGATCAGACGAACAGAAAACCCTGAGTCTGTAAAGGCCTCTTCAACCACAGATTCAGAATCAAAGCTTCAGAACTGGCCGGTACAGATTAAACTGGCTCCTGTTAATGCACCATATTTTAACGACTCAAAGCTTTTAATCGCAGCTGATTGTACTGCCTACGCTTATGCCGCCTTTCATCAGGATTTTATTCGAAACAAGGTAACTTTAATTGGTTGTCCTAAATTAGATCAGGTGGATTATAGTGAAAAACTGACTGCTATTATTCAAAATAACAACATTCAAAGTGTAACTATTGTCCGAATGGAAGTTCCTTGCTGTGGCGGCCTGGAAATTGCGGCCAAAAAAGCTCTTCAAGCTAGTGGAAAATTCATACCATGGCAAGTTATAACAATAAGTATTGATGGGAAAATCATGGAATAAAGTCAGCAACCACCAGTTCAACTGGTGGTTTGCTATAGCCCCTCTATTAAGCCTCCCTGCACTTCTCATATGCAAAAAGTGCTGCACCAAGCGCTCCACAAAGCTGTGCCTCATCGCAAATATACAGCTTTGCGCCGAGCTTTTCTTCAAGTGCATTTGTGATGCCTTTGTTCTTTGCCACTCCGCCGGTCATCATATACTCTCCCGGATTATCCTGCCCAAGCCTTGCTGCAAGTGCACCTACCTTTGAAGCTACAGACATGTTTAGTCCGTGGATAATATCAGAAACAGCCTTGTTCTGTGCCACCAGCGATACTACCTCAGACTCTGCAAAAACTGTACACATGCTTGAAATCACAATGTTTTCCTTCCACTCAAGTCCCATGGTACTCATCTCCTCAAGTGAAAGTCCGAGTGTCCTCGCCATCATCTCCAGAAAACGTCCGGTTCCTGCCGCACATTTATCGTTCATCAGGAAATTCTTCACAGCACCATTTTCATCTATACTGATTGCCTTTATATCCTGTCCACCTATGTCAATAACGGTGCGCACGTTGGGGTTCAGATAATGCGCTCCCTTTGCATGGCATGTAATCTCTGTGATGCTGTCATCGCCGCTGTTGATGTATGCACGTCCATATCCTGTTGTTACAATCCTTACAATATCATCCTTTGATATACCGGCCTTTTCGACAGCCTTCTCCAGACTCTTTTCGGCGCTCATCATAGCACCGCCACCTGTCGGAATAATCATTGTCGATTTAATTTTTCCGTCCTGATCCAGTATCACCACATCGGTGCTTGTTGAGCCACTGTCAATTCCTGCTACATAGTAGACTCCTGATTCCATCCTTCTTCTTGCCTCCTCGCTTATGCCTTTTGTAGGGTCCATGTCATCTGAGCCCTCTATTGTCTCTGCAAATGCCTGTATTCTTGTCAGAAGCTGCCCGGCACTCTGGCTTGTAAAATCCGTCTCAAGCTTTAAAAGAGGCACCTTAATATTATTCTTTATGCTTGCATACTCAAAACCATAGTAATCGCAAAACTTTATCGTGTGATATATGATGCCCTTAAGGCTAGGGTCTAAAAAGAGCTGGTTTCTTCTTGTATTATTGTTCATTCTGGCACATGGCATCTGTCCGAGCAAACTCTCTGCATATGCTACAAAGAGAGTCTCATCATCCATATTTCTAAGATCCTTCTGTAAAATAATGAGATTTCTGCCGGATGTGCATGTCATATTTTCCACATCCATCTGCATATTTTCACGTATTGTCTTCTCAAGAATACTGCTCACATGCACACCCATAAGACCTATGTATGGCTTGCGCTCAGATTCAGGTTTTGCAAACGACTTTATAAAAAGCTCCCTGTCGAATGTCCTGTGCGAATATCTCTCATACGCATTCTTCAAACGAAGAATTGACTGTGCAAATTTTATGTTCTCACACTCGTTATCCTCATGAGGCAGATCAAGCATATACAGGAATTTGCATTTCTTTGTATTCTCTATGATATCATAGACTCTGCGCATTGAATCGCAGCAGTTCACGAGCACAAGCTCCTCTACCTTGCCCTCGAGCACAGCCTGTATGACTGATTTGCCGAATCCGCAGAGATTCGCATGAGCTATCTTATCTGATTTATCAAAATTCTCCGGCATCTCCTCAAGCACAGCACATTCCTGTCCAAAGCCCTTAAACAGCTCTACCGGAGCATATTTACAAACATAATTTATCATCTGTTTTCCACTTTCTGAAATTGATTTATAGTAAATATCCACACACCGCACGCAATAACCGGTGTATTATTTCTAATTACGTTCCTGCTCTGTAAGCATCTCCACAAAGGCCTGAAGCCTTGTTGAAATCTGTCCGTCACTGGCATTTGCCGGATTGCAGCCGTCTCCGTCTAAAACCATAGTTGGAAGCCCTTCCCTCTCGAGCGAGCGCTTTATAAGGCTTGATGCACCGATTGTATTCTTACAGCCCCAGTGCGCAAAAAGTACAGCACCGTCTGCTCCAACTGTGTCGGCAAGCTCCTTTGCCTCCTCTATTCTCTGGTTCACGCTGCCATTATAAATGCAGTAAACCATTTTTTCCGCAAGTGCCTCGTAAGGATCATCCGACTCCATGCTTCTGAAACCATCCGCTATAAAATCACTTACACTGATATGGATTGTATCACTGTAATTGAACACATCCTTCACTGCATCCTGCAAAAACGGCATGGTGTGCATCCAAAGTACATGAAAGCCATCTCCTGCAGGTGCACGTCTCACATCATCTCTCAGAAGCTGTGTATATCTGACTGATTCATCAGTTCCTGCAAGCAGATGACACATGAAAAGCGCATACAGCTCATTTGTGAGAGTTGACGCAATATCATGTCCTTTTCTCAGGTGAAGCTGCCTGTAATAATTATTTGATGCAATTTTGCTCTTATCTACAGCCTTTTTCACAGACTCCTCTGTGATTTCTCTGCCGGTGACATCCTGCAAAAAACTCTTAAGCTCTCTAAGCTGCTTTGCTACATACATAACAGAGTCATAATTCTTCTCATATGGAACATCTATATAAAAGCCTGGTATTTCATATCTCTCCTTGAGATACGGAAATGTCATCATATTGCCATCGCATGCCAGGTTTGTATACACCATACACTTTGGCTTTGGCACTATACCATTTAATGCTGCGCCCAGAAAAACCCTGTGATACGAGCACATAGTTTCCGGAAAGCCTTCCTTCTCGGTCTGTCTGAGAAAGGCCTGCTCGCATTTAGTTCCTGCAATAAAGCACGATAATGCCTCAACCGAATATGGTGTGAGACCTGCCGCCGTCAAAAGCTCGCCCGGTACAAAAATACTGACCATGGCGGCATTTTCAGGCTTTGCAAGTGCCTGTATGATATTATTCATGACAACCTTTGCCACATACTGCCCTGACATCGGAAGCTTTCTATCCGGAAATAATGCTAATCTCTTTTCCTGTAATCTATATCCTGCAAGTAAAATCTTCCTCGCCTTGACAGGATCTTTTTCTGCTATCTCGCCTACTTTTGCTCCAAATTTATCCACTATACTCATGTGATATTTCAGCTCTTTTCTATATTCAAATATATATAAATATTCGGTTCACTATACTATTATAGCTATTGTGCACAAAAAGTAAACTCCCATTTTAGCTATATTTCACTATAACTATTGTCAGATATCCCTTTGCTTCGGTAAGCTCATCCAGCCCCCTGTACACACGCTCAGACTCCATGCCACAGTTTGTCACACCATACACTGTCATATCAGCTCCTTCACCTGCCTCGCCTTTGGACTCTGTGCGAAGCACTTCTATCAGCTCTGCAAGCTTCTTTCCCGATTTCATGTATACACAGGTGCCACCGTAGCCCACAGTATCCCTCACATCATACGAAGCCGGTATGATATGTATCTCATCCATCATCTCACCAAGCGAAATGCCAAGCCGCGCTGCAGCTGCACAAAACGACGGCACACCGCTTATCATCACTGCCGTAAAACCTGCCTGCATGACACGCTTATGGATATACATATATGTCGAATACACGCTTGGATCGCCGATTGTAAGCATTGCCACATTTTTGCCTGCTTCAAGCTCACTTACTATGTCACTGTATATCTTATTGTGTGATACAGCAAGCTTTTCCTTGTCCTTTATCATGGGAAACGGAGTGCACATAATCTGTTTTTTCTCTATCTCCGGTAAAACAGCCTGCACTATGCTGTACGCATAGCATTCCTCTTTTGAAACTGCAGGGATTGCAATTATATCACATGCTTTTATTGTATTAATAGCCTTTAAAGTCATAAGCCCGGGATCTCCCGGACCTACACCGATGCCATACAACACACCAATATTATTTTTATTGTCATCCCCGGCTCTTTCTATCTGCTTGTCCATCTTTATAATTTCCTGCCTTCTATACCACATTTACATGTAATACATTCCTAACAAAATCATCACAAATCGATATCATATATTCTTCTTGTATCAATTATCGTCTCTGTACCATTATCATCTACAACAATCATCAGGTGCCCTATGCTATCAAGCTTTTTAAGATACCCTGTCACATGCTCATAGCTGCCACCCTCCTTGTGCTCATCCGGCACGAAGTATGTCACCTCAAAATAATTCTCTGCCATGGTGTTTATGACATTTTCGTCATATAAACTGTCTGAATTGAAATTACGCTTTCTATAAAGCATCATGAGCTCATTCATTTTCTCATCAAGCTCTCTTTTTTTGTCCTCATCAGGCTCATGCCACTCGTTTGTCAGCCTCGCTGTCTCTGCAATAGCCTCCTCATGACCTGTAAGTGCCGCAAAAGGTGCAAACTGTGCTGAGCGGTCCCATATAGACATCTGCGGATGTACCTTTGACACATGATGTGGTAAATCTATAATATCATCATATTTTCCCATGCCATGCTCCTTATATACTTTTTCGTAACTATTTTAAACCACTAAAAAAATCCGATTAAGAACCACAGCAGTTGCTGCTATGCCTTGTGTCCGCCAATCTGATTGTTCCTTGAAATAGTTGTGGCACCCTCCTCAAGATTCATGCCCTTTAGCATGGCATTCTTTCCATATTTCTTCTTGACGGAAATCATAGCCTCCTGAAGCTTTCTCTCCTTGGAAAGTGCTTCATCCTCTTTTAGCTTTTCCTTAGCCCTCTCCTGATAATCTGTAAATAAATCAAGCTGCTCAAACTGCTCACTTTCCTGCACCTTGCTCTCATCACAGACCCTGTTTGCCACCACAGTAATCCTTCGTGTCAGAAGAGAAGGATCTATGATACGGTCATAAAGCTCCATCACAGCATCCATGATGATGCGCGTGGATGACGTATAACGCCCTAAATTTGCTGTACCATGTGCATGCTTTGGAACCTTTCTGCCGTATCGGTCTATGGTAATCTCACCTGTATAATCTCTGTGTGTACCTTTCTTACCGCCAATACTGTCTCTGCCTTTATTATTTACTGCGTGGTCATAATTATTGCCCAAACAGCTATCAGCCTTATTAGACAGATTTGCAATATCATACCCTATAGTGAGTACTATCTGGTCTGTAACCAGCCTCTTATCTACCAGATCAAGCACAAGAAGGTCCGTCATCTCACGCACAATAAGCTTTGTCTTCTCATAATCATACGGCTCCTGAAGCACCTGCCCTGAACTGATGCTGTTGGTCTGCGGTCTGTATGCCTTGATATCAGCTATTGTAACAGGCTCATACCCCCATGCATGATCTATAAGAAGCTCTGCATTGATGCCAAACATCTTATACAGCTTTTCCTCATTATAAAAATCATTCGGACCGCCTGTTGAGCACCTGGCCACATCTCCCATTGTATACATGCCGGCTGCCTCGAGCTTTTTGGCATAACCTGCTCCCACTCTCCAGAAATCGGTAATCGGCCTGTGGTCCCATAGCTTTCGCCTATAGCTATTCTCATTAAGCTCTGCTATACGCACTCCTCGCTCATCAGGCATGGCATGCTTTGCCATAATATCCATGGCTATCTTGCACAGATACAGATTGGTACCAATGCCACAGGTTGCCGTGATACCGGTATCCTTAAGGACATCGTCTATCATCTTAGACGCAAGCTCCCTTGCCGTCATGTGATAAGTGCGAAGATAGTGTGTCACATCCATAAAAACCTCATCTATCGAGTAAACACTGATATCCTCAGGTGCGATATACTTAAGATAAATATTGTATATGCGTGTACTATAATCCATATACAAAGCCATACGCGGCGGTGCGACAATGTATGTCAGCTCATACTCAGGATGTGCGTCAAGCAGATTCGCATTATATGATGCATAATCAAAGCCGGCCATTGTGCTTTCTGTTATATCATTTTCTGCTATATCAATTTCTGTTACATATTTTTTTCTTTCATCCGGATTGCCATCAGCCTGGAGTCTTTTTTGCTGTTCACCTGCTGATTGTTTTCTATCAGATTGTTCGCCCTCAATTTGTTGGCTTCTCTCCACTGTCCCGGCAGCATGTCCACTCGCCATAAGCTTCGACAGACGCAGCTTGTTTACCTCCTTCACACGCTGTACCACCTCAAAAAGGCGCGCCCTGCCCGGTATACCATATGCCTTAAGAGCCGGCGATACTGCAAGACAGATAGTCTTCTCCGTGCGGGTTGGATCTGCCACGACCAGATTAGTGGTCAGAGCATCCTTTCCCCTCTCTCTGCACTCTACTGATGCGTAAAATGATTTTAAATCTATTGCCACATAAATGTGCTCTTCATTATGCTTGTCCATACTGCAATTCTACATTGATTACGCTCAATTGTCAAGAACATATGTTTGTGTATATGAATTATTGTCACTACATAAGAAAATGCCGCTACAGCACGGTTTAATGTATCTGCAAGCCTTACGCAGTCACTTAGTGGCTGTTAGAATTATATCCGCACACAACAATGCCCCGCCAAGGATGACGGGGCAAGGCGTTATATGCCATGGACGGCATGTAAAAGCCGGTTGTGTCATGGTCTATAACAAACTGAATATATAATTCTTACAGCCTCTTAGTGACGCAGTACCGGCTTACGGATGCATTAAACTGTGCTGTAGTGGCATTTTCGTACTATAACCATTATGAACCACTATGAATCACTAAGCTTTAAAACACTACACTACAAGGAAGAACTTCACAAGGAAAAGAAGCGAAATAGCATAAGTAAGGATAGAAACCTCCTTTGCTTTTCCTGTAAAGACCTTGAGTACAGTATATGTGATAAGTCCTAGACCTATACCATGTCCGATAGATCCGGAGATAGGCATTGCAATAAGCATGAGTGCTACCGGAGCAACCTGTGAGAGATCCTCGAAATCCACCTTCTTAAGACCGCCAAGCATCAGGATACCAACATAGATAAGTGCTGATGATGTTGCTGCGGCAGGAATGATTGCTGCAAACGGTGCTATAAATATGCATGCAAGGAACAGGATACCTGTTGTGAAAGCTGTAAGACCTGTTCGTCCACCGGCCTCTACACCTGATGCAGACTCAACAAAAGTTGTTACTGTAGATGTACCTGTTACGGCACCAACCACTGTGGCAACTGAATCGGAAATCAAAGCCTCCTTCATGTTTGGCATATTTCCCTCTTTGTCAACCATTCCTGCTCGTGATGCAGTACCAACAAGTGTTCCGATGGTATCAAACATATCTATGATACAGAATGTGATGATGAGTGAAATTGCTGTAAACCATCCAATACTGATGAAATCCTTGAAATCGAACTTGAACAGTGTTGTATCTGCCATATCCTTAAACTGTGGTACAAATGAAGCTGTTGCAAGTGATGCAAAAGGATTTGTTCCAAAGAATATAGCCTCTCCTGCCCAGTAAACTACGCAAGCTGCAAGCATACCAAAAAGTACTGCTCCGTTGACGCCCTTATGAGCTAAAATAATGATAACAAAAAGTCCGATGAACATAGTCACAACAGTGAGCACCATTGAAGAATATCCATCTGTCATATTTGTTTTGGCAAGTCCCGGTGTGAGTGCACCGAAGAAATCCTTCATCACATAAAATGGTCCGCCATCCTTTGAGTAAACACCGGCATTTGAGCCAAAGCCGATATTTAAAAGCATAAGACCGATAGCCGGTGAAATACCCATGCGGACACCATAAGGAATTGCATCTACTATCTTGTCACGGATATTGAATATTGAAAGTATGAAGAATAAAATACCCTCAATAAGGATGATACACAGTGCAGCCTGGAATGAATCAACATATGACAGGCCTGTGATGCTTACGATATTGGCAACTACTACAGCAAAGAAGCTGTTAAGTCCCATACCCGGAGCCAGTGCAAACGGCTTGTTGGCAAGAAATGCCATGACGAACATACCGACTGCCGAAGCAATACATGTTGCCAGGAACACTCCGTTCCATAGTGCTTTTGTTCCCTCAGCACCAAATCCGGTGAGGAGGTTTGGGTTAAGAGCAATGATGTATGCCATGGTCATGAATGTTGTCAGACCGGCAAGAATCTCTGTCTTGACCGTTGTGTTGTTTTGTTTGAGTTTGAAGATTTTCTCTAACATTTTTCTTCCTTTCCTTTTATCTTTTTTTGCAGCTGTTATCCGCTTTCCTGCTACAGGCGCCTGTTAATAGCTGCATTATATATAAAATTGTGAATCACAATTGATTCCTTGTTTTTTCCACGAACTCACTCGTGAAAACATCAAGTGTAACCGGCTTTGAATAGAAATAGCCCTGAATAATATTACAGCCAAACTGCTGTAATAGCCTTACCTGCTCCTCATTCTCTGCTCCCTCGGCAACACACTCTATGCCAAGCTCCATAATCATGGATATGAGGTGCTTTAACATAATCCTGCTCTTTTCATTGCTCTCGAGATTCTTGACCAGGGAACGGTCAATTTTAGCAATGCTGAACGGAAACTTAAAGAGCATCTCAAGATTTGAGTACTTCGTGCCAAAGTCATCCATCGAAAGATGAAAGCCCATTGAAATCAGCGACTGCGCGATATTATTTATCAATACAATATCCATATCACCAACAGACTCTGTTATCTCTATCTGAACGAGCCCCTCCGGGAGATCATACCTGTTCATTATCTCCTTCACCTGATCCAAGAGGTCTGCATATTCCAGTGTATTTTTTGAAAAATTCACAGATACCGGAACCACTCTCCTGTCACTTATACAGCGAAGCTTCTGCGCCTTGCATACCTCATCAAGTACAAATAAATCAACAAGATGCGAGCATCTGTTTTCTTCTAAAATCTCGATAAAATGAATTGGTCCTACAACGCCATGAGCCTCATCAAAAAATCTGATAAGGGCCTCCGCCCCGACTGTGATGCCTGTTCTTGAATCAACCTTCGGCTGATAATACACCATGAAGCTTCCCTTTTCAATCTCAGAAACCACATCCTTAAATACCTTATTTCTCATTATACTGTCAAGACTCTTAAGCTTTGCGTCCTTTTCAATATCATACATTAAGCGAACCTCTGAGAGCTGCCTTGCTATGTCGGGCTTGTCCGTCCAACTAAAGCCTGTCGATACTGAGACATCCAGATCATCAAGGCTTTCCCTTACTATCCTGACAAGTCCCATAAATGATTTTTTATCAATATCCTTGCAAAAAACAACTATCTCATCCTGCTCGTACCTGTATATATCGTAGCCTGTAAAAACGCCCCTGATCACATCTGCAACCATCCTAAGACGCTCATTTCCTGCCGCATATCCAAATTTATCATTTATATCTGAAAGCCTTATGATATCTGATGCAAATACTCCCATAAAGCTGCAGTCATACTCCACATAGCTCTCTCCCAGATTATTAAAGGTCTCTCTCTTTCTTAAGCCTGTGACCTGGTCAAAATTGAGCCTGTACTCATACTCTGCCCTCGCCTTCTCATAAAACAGACTGTTCGATATTGAAATACCAACCATATCAATCAAATCCAGACTTCCTGAATTGGCTCTTGGATTCATAACCACGATGGCACCAAAGCATTGTTCCCTCTTGTTTAGAAGAACAGCAGATGTAGACCATATTCTGACATCAGCCATACGCTTGAATAAATCCCTGTATTCACCCTCAATTGACTGAATATCACTTATAAACACACGACCGGCGTCATTAAACAAAGCGAGAAAATCTGTAATTGCACCTCTTGAAACAGATTCATTAACCACCTTTGCCATAATCTTAGCACTTGGTATATGTATCTCCTCAATTGTGTCCCACGCACTCTCTCCATTATAAATGACAGCCACACAATCTGCATTGTAAAACTCTCTAAGCAGCCGTAAATAGTTCCTATACCCCAGGCCTTCGGTGGTATCATTAATAGCATCAATGAAATTCTGCATAAACGACCTGTAGTTGATTATCCGTCTCATAACAGCATTCAGCTTTGACTCATCACTCAAATCTATCATCATGAGCAGTCTATAGCCATTATAATCCTTATGATTCAGCTTGATTATGAGCTTCTTTTCGCCTAACAGCTTTGCAACTATATTGTCGGGATGATCCTTTCCTGAAAAAACCGATACTCTGTTTCCCTGCTCTTTTTTCCGTAAAAACAAATCAATAAACCCATCCTCAAACGGCTTTGAAATAAATTCATCAATCTGAGATGCTGTCATAACGCTTGAATTTCTGATAGCCTTGTTGACAAATACTATTCTACGGCTCTCCTCATCTACTGCAAGTATATAGTCCGGCATTTCATCATACGAGAATATCTCCATATCTGACATCCTGCAGGATACATCTGTATTGGAAGGGGCGCAGGAATTATGCGGAACGGTTATATCATTTTTCCTGATAGAATCGAAAAACGATATGCGATTCTTTCCCTGCCTCTTTGAGTAATACATAGCATGATCCGCCTCATAGTACAGATCCTTAAAGGTCAGCTCTCTGTCATCGCCGGTAGTCATGCCGATTGATGCAGAATACTCCATATCAAAGATAATATTCTTCAGTCTGCCTGACAGCTTTACGCAGAACTCGTCCACAGCATCACTGTCCTCTAATCCAAATACAATCGCTGCAAACTCATCACCGCCAAGCCTGCCAACTATACCATTGGCTCCAACTGCTTCCTTAAGCACCTGTCCTGTCTGGCTTAATACCCTATCCCCCACATTGTGTCCCAGGGTGTCATTTACTATCTTGAAATCATCCACATCAAGCATCACAAATAAAAGCTTTGTTCCTTTTTGCCTGATAAGTGATGTACATTTATTCTCAAATGCAAGGTGATTGTATGTGCCTGTCAGCGAGTCCAAAAGTCCCTTTTCATCTCTGATATCAAACATTACTCCAACTACCATACATACCTTTTTATCCAAATCAGGTATGCTGACCATGTACATCTCAACCGGCTTGCTCTTGCCATCTTCTGATATAAAGCTAAGCTGGAATGCAGTACGCATAGGCCGAAGCAGACATTTATCAAGCTGCTTTTTGAAGCATTCGATGCTGTCTTCCGGACACTCTGACATGTATGTGTCAATATTTTGTTTAAAAACGGGATATACTGTCTCCTGAGCCGGAGAAGAGTTGACTATTTTGAAAATATATGCCTCATCATCTTCCACATAGTACTCAAACATGCGCTCATGATTGTTTTCTGCAACAATCTTCATCAGCTCATAGTAAGCCTCTGTTATTCTATCTGTAATTCTTCTCCCTCTGTTACGCTTATCTGCCATGCGGAAACCCCATTATCTACATATTCATAAACTTTACTTCAAATTAAATTCTCATCAGTGCTTTTCAATTTCCTCAAATACTCTGTCAGCCACCTGCGGCAGCTCAGAGAATTTGCGAATAGCCGGCACATCGTCATCTATTGTGCCGAACCCGTATGCTGCATGGATGAACTTTACTCCTGCCTTTTTGCTGGAATCGTAGTCTCCCTGTATGTCACCTACATACACTGCCTCATCTATATTATTGCGCTCTACAATAAGCTTTATGTTTTCTGACTTTTCAAGCTCATTGTTACCGTAGCACTCAGTATCCTTAAAATACCTGCCAAGTCCGTGGTACGAAAAAAAAGACTCTATATAACCACGCTGGCAATTGCTGACTATATAAAGGTCATATCTTTCTGACAGCTCATCAAGTGTATTTTCAACATCAGGATAAAGCTCTCCCCCATGAGCGGTCAGGTAATCGTTTTCTTCTCTATAGCATACATTAATTAACTCATCTCTGCAAGTACAATTAGGAAAGATAATGGATGCCAGTACATCCATTGTCTTTCCCATTACTGAATACATATCTTCTTTTGTGATAGGTGCCCTCTCATAGCCATAATCTGCTATGGCCTTATTCCATGATTTTGCCACATTCTCTGCTGAATCCCAGAGAGTGCCATCCATATCAAAAATAATACCCTTATGCTTCATCTATTGCCTTTCCGATATCATGTCTCATGTATTTATTATCAAACTGTACCCACTCTGTTGCCTCGTAAGCCTTGGCTCTGGCCTCCTTGAGTGTGGCACCTGTTGCAGTGATACCAAGCACACGTCCTCCGTTTGTGACTATATTGCCGTCATCATCAAATTTGGTGCCGGCATGATAGCAGTAATAATCCTCTTTGCCGTCAAACTTCTCAAAGCCAGTTATCTTAAAGCCCTTCTCATACTTGACAGGATATCCGTCTGATGCCAGAACCACGCATACGCATGCATTGTCCTCAAACTGAAGATCTATTGTGTCAAGAGTTCCGTCTACACAGGCCTCCATCACATCAATGATATCATTCTTCATACGAGGAAGCACAACCTGTGCCTCAGGATCTCCGAATCGCGCATTGTACTCAAGCACCTTTGGTCCATCCTCTGTGAGCATGAGTCCGAAGAAAATAACTCCTGTAAAAGGTCTTCCCTCTTTAGCCATAGCATCTACAGTTGCCTGATAAATATACTTCTTGCAGAAATCATCGACCTCATTGGTATAGAACGGACTAGGTGAGAAATTACCCATGCCGCCTGTATTAAGGCCTGTATCTCCATCGCCTGCACGCTTGTGGTCCTGCGCAGATGACATAATCTTGATAGTCTTTCCGTCTACAAATGAAAGCACCGAAACCTCACGGCCTGTCATGAACTCCTCAACTACCATGGTGTTTCCGGCTGTTCCAAACTTCTTGTCCTCCATGATGGTTCTGACACCCTCTTTTGCCTCCTCAAGAGTATTACAGATAAGCACACCCTTTCCGAGAGCAAGTCCGTCTGCCTTTAACACGATAGGGAACTTTGCTGTCTCTAAATATTTAAGAGCCTCTTTGGCATCAGTAAAATTCTCATATGCCGCAGTAGGGATATTATACTTTTTCATGAGGTCCTTTGAAAATGCCTTTGAGCCCTCAAGAATAGCTGCATTCTTCTTTGGTCCGAAGCACTTGAGCCCTGCTTTTTCGAACTCGTCAACGATACCTCCTACAAGCGGATCATCCATACCGATGATTGTAAAATCAATGGCATTATCCTTTGCAAATGATACGAGCTTATCAAATTCCATCGCACCGATTGGCACACACTCTGCAAGTGCAGCGATACCTGCATTACCCGGTGCACAGTATATCTTGTCAACGCGTGAGCTCTTTGCAACAGCCCTGCATATTGCATGCTCTCTTCCGCCGCTTCCTACTACTAATACCTTCATTTTTGCCTCCTATACTTAAGCTATATATAAGCTTTTCATTGTCCGGTAATCATAATCTATCTATGTTTACATACTAATTACTTACAGCACTGTCATTACTTCTCATCTATAATAACATGTCCGTCTTCTACTGACACCCTGCCATTTGCTATCAGGTCGATAGCGTGTGGCATGATTTTCCACTCAGCCTGCTCCATAACCCTGCGCTGAAGCACCTCAGGTGTGTCGCCCTGCTTTACCTCGACTGCCTTCTGTAAAATAATAGGGCCTGTGTCTGTGCCTTCATCCACAAAGTGGCATGTGGCACCTGTCACCTTCACACCGCGTGCAAGCACTCCCTCATGCACCTTAAGACCATAGTAGCCTGTGCCGCAGAAGGATGGTATGAGCGATGGATGGATATTTATGATTCTGTTTCTGTACTGCTTTATCATCTCAGGTGGAATCACTACCAGAAAGCCTGCCAGTACGACTAAATCCACATGATATGAGTTAAGCTGCTTTAAGAAATCTTCATTGAAGGCAGCTCTGCTTTCATAATTCTTTGGCGAGATGCATACTGCCTTTATTCCAGCCTTTTTAGCTCTCTCAAGCGCATATGCATCTGCGTTGTTGCTGATAACAACCTCTATCTGTGTGTTTGTAATTGTTCCGTTATCTATTGCATCTATGATGGCCTGAAGATTGGTGCCGCCACCCGATACACATACTGCAATTTTCATTCTTTTTCCTCACAACGATGTATACGTTATTAACAATATAATGATATGAGGGTCAAAAAGTATTTTGCCCCTCATTTGAATGTAATTATACGAGATCTACCCCCTTCTCGCCGTCAATAATCTTTCCGACTACGTATGGTGTATCTCCGGCAGACTTCATAGCCTCCATAGTCTTGTCCACGTCTGCAGGGTCAACTGCGACAATCATTCCAAGTCCCATGTTGTAGGTATTGTACATCATCTGCTCCTCGACATTTCCCTCTCTAGCCATCATTTTAAAGATTGGTGGGACAGGGTAGCTGTTTTTCTCAACTACGGCACGTTTGCCATCGATGAGCATACGTGGGATATTCTCATAGAAGCCGCCACCTGTAATATGACTGCAGGCCTTTACTGTGACTCCTGCGTCCTTTACAGCCTTAAGAGCCTTTACATAGATTCTTGTAGGGGCAAGAAGTGCCTCTCCAAGTGTAGTGCCAAGCTCCTCATGATATGTATTTAATGTCTCCTTGTCCATCTTGAAAATCTTTCTGACAAGTGAAAATCCATTTGAGTGTACGCCTGTTGATGCCATTCCGATAAGTACATCACCATCCTTTAATCCCTCGCCTGTGATGATGTCCTTTCTGTCAACCACACCAACTGCAAAGCCTGCAAGGTCATACTCGTCCTCAGGCATAAGACCCGGATGCTCTGCTGTCTCACCACCAACGAGTGCACAGCCTGACTGCTTACAGCCCTCTGCCACACCGCTTACGATTGTAGCAATCTTCTCCGGATAGTTCTTTCCACATGCTATATAATCAAGGAAAAATAATGGCTCACCGCCTGCACATGCCACATCATTTACGCACATGGCAACTGCATCGATTCCGATTGTATCATGCTTGTCCATGATGAAAGCAAGCTTTACCTTAGTTCCGCAGCCATCTGTTCCCGATAAAAGCACCGGATCCTCCATATCCTTGATGGAAGCAAGTGAGAATGCTCCTGAGAAGCCTCCGAGACCACCTAACACCTCCGGTCTCATAGTCTCCTTTACATGCTTTTTCATAAGCTCTACTGACTTGTAACCTGCCTCGATATCAACACCAGAATTCTTGTAATCCATTATTGTTCCTCCTAATAATCTGCAATTCGTTCAATACCTATAGTATACCTTCATAGTGCTAAATTTTCCAATTATATATTGTAATTATTCTTATTAGTTTTACTAATATAATATATCTTTTATAGAAATAATACTTATAATTTATTTCACGGATAATATTGACATCAGACATTCATCGTCCTACACTATCCATGCAAATAAATATTTAGATTTGAACGATTAATAATACAAAAGAAAGCAAGGAGAACAACAAATGCTTAAACAGATAAAAAATTTTCTGATAATGACACTCAGTATCACCATCATGGCAATCGGTGTATACTATTTCAAGTTCCCAAACAACTTCACCTTCGGTGGCGTAACCGGTGCCGCAGTTGTTTTTGCGAAGATAACACCTCTCTCAGCGAGTATGTTTTCTACTATTGTGAACATGCTCCTGCTTGTAGTGGGCTTTTTCTTCCTTGGCAAAGACTTTGCTATTAAGACCACCTATGCCACAATACTTTTATCTGTTGAGCTTCTGGTGCTTGAAAAGCTTGACCCACTCACTCATCCGCTCTCAAACGAGCCAATGCTTGAGCTGATTTTTGCCATCGCTCTTCCTGCAATCGCATCTGCACTGCTTTTCTATGTAGGGGCTTCAAGTGGCGGAACCGATGTCATCGCCATGATTGTAAAAAAATATGCACATGTAGAAAATATTGGCATGGCTTTATTTCTCACCGACCTCGTCATGATTATCATCGCCTGCTTTGTATTTGACATAAAGACTGCTCTGTATTCATTTGTCGGACTTGTTGTGAAATCATTTATGATTGATGCAATCATCGAAAATATCATGCTCAGAAAATCCATAATGCTTATCTGCGATGACAAGGATGTGATATGCGATTATATTACTAACACGCTGGAGAAAAGTGCCACATATGTGGAGGCACGAGGTGCTTACACCGGTGAGAGAAACTATATCGTTTTCAGCACTCTCACAAAGAAGCAGGCCATAGAGCTTAGAAGCTTCATACATCAGAATAAGCTGCACGCTTTTATGTCTGTGATGAGCACCAGTGAAGTATTTGGTAAGGGATTTTCTTCTCTGTAAATTTTATTGTAGCATCATGCAATAGTCCAGTCTTCAAGCTTTAATCCATCAATACGACAAAATTCTCTTGTATTATTTGTCACAAGAATAAGGTCTTTTGACAAAGCATGAGCTGCAATCAAAGTATCCATTGGCCCGATTGGTGTTCCCATAGTTTCAAGTCCAGCACGCACCAGACCATACTTTTCCGCTGCAATACCATCAAATTGTAAAATTGTAATTGATGATAAAAACAGAGAGAGCGCAAGATAATTTTTTTCGCGATACGTGCTTTTCTCCACACCGTGCATTAATTCGCCGTAGCTAATTGCTGATATACATAATTCATCTGATTTGTGTGATAAAATATGCTTTATTACTTCCTTAGGTTTATTTTTTATTGCATATATGCAAATATTCGTATCCAACATGTATTTCATAAAAACCCCTTTTCATTAAAAACTTTCTCGTACCTGTACTTCTGGCTGCATGCGTCCTTCTTTCATGAAATCATCTGTAAACATATCCAGACTACTAAGCAGTCCCGCCCACTCATTATCTTTAGGTATTAGAAAAACCACATCTCCGACTTTATTTATCATAACCTCGTCTCCATCAAAACGACATTCCTTAGGTAATCTAACTGCCTGGCTTCGCCCATTCTCAAATAGCTTAGCTGTTAACATAATAGAACACCTCCTTTTGCATTTAGTATATATCACGGTATATATCGTGTCAACCAGTTTTTAATATGGCATTTATCTTTTATCACAAACAGCCATAACCGCGATTTTCCTTTTCAATCGCAGCTACGGCTGTTATATTTACATGTATTAATTATTTACATGAACTAATTTATTTCAAAAACTAGTGCTTCGGAATAAGCTTCTCTGTACCACCCATGTATGGCTGAAGTGCCTTAGGGATATTTACAGAGCCATCTGCATTCAGGTTGTTCTCAAGGAATGCGATAAGCATACGTGGTGGAGCAACAACTGTGTTGTTAAGAGTATGTGCAAAGTATTTCTTGCCATCCTCGCCCTTTACACGAATCTTAAGACGTCTTGCCTGTGCATCGCCTAAGTTAGAGCAGCTTCCAACCTCGAAGTACTTCTTCTGTCTTGGTGACCATGCCTCTACGTCGCATGATTTAACCTTGAGATCTGCGAGGTCTCCTGAACAGCACTCGAGAGTACGGACAGGCACATCGAGACTTCTGAAAAGCTCTACTGTGTACTTCCACATCTTCTCATACCATTCCTTTGAATCCTGTGGCTTGCAGACAACAATCATCTCCTGCTTCTCAAACTGATGGATACGGTAAACACCTCTCTCCTCAATGCCGTGTGCACCCTTTTCCTTACGGAAGCAAGGTGAGTAGCTTGTGAGTGTGTATGGAAGCTTTGACTCATCGTTTATTGTATCGATGAACTTACCGATCATTGAGTGCTCAGATGTGCCGATAAGGTAGAGATCCTCTCCCTCAATCTTGTACATCATGGCATCCATCTCCTCAAAGCTCATAACGCCTGTTACGACATTTGAACGGATCATGAATGGTGGGATACAGTATGTAAAGCCCTTTCCAATCATGAAGTCACGCGCATATGCTGTCATGGCTGAGTGAAGACGTGCGATATCTCCCATCAGATAATAGAAACCGTTTCCTGCAACCTTTCCTGCTGCATCGAGGTCTATTCCGTCAAATCTCTCCATGATATCTGTATGATAAGGAATCTCGAAATCAGGAACAACAGGCTCACCAAACTTCTCGTTCTCCACGTTGAAGGTATCATCCTTTCCGATTGGAACTGATGGATCGATGATGTTTGGAATCTTCATCATATCCTCAAGCACCTTGTCCTGGTATTCCTTCTCGAGCGGCTCAAGCTCTGTGAGGCGCTTTGAAATCTGTGCTACCTCAGCCTTTACAGCCTCAGCCTCTTCCTTCTTGCCCTGTGCCATAAGAGCACCAATCTGCTTAGAAACCTGATTCTTCTTTGCACGAAGATCATCAGCCTCCTGCTGTGCTTCTCTTGCCTTCTTGTCATACTCGATTACTTCATCGACGAGCGGAAGCTTGTGGTCCTGGAATTTCTTTTTAATATTTTCTTTTACGAGATCCGGATTCTCTCTTAAAAACTTTAAGTCTATCATAATTCCTCCAAAGTATTATGTTTTTATAACTTATAACATTTTACTCTGAAAACCCTTAAAATGCAAGAGGATACTTGTCAGTAAGTGTCTTGATGATAGCCTTTGCAGGCTCAACTGCACTCTCGCCCTCTTTGATGATCATGGCGATTGCCTCTGCAACCTTGTCGAAATCATCCTCCTTTAAGCCTCTTGATGTAGCAGCAGGTGTTCCGAGACGGATACCGCTTGTGACAAATGGCTTCTGTGGGTCGTTAGGAATAGTATTCTTGTTGGCTGTGATATGAGCCGCATCGAGAAGCTTCTCGATAGATTTTCCTGTGAGACCAAACGGAGTTAAGTCTACGAGCATGAGGTGGTTGTCTGTGCCGTCTGATACAATCTTGATGCCACGGCTCTGAAGACCCTTGCAAAGTGCCTGTGCATTCTTTACAATCTGCTTCTGATACTCCTTGAACTCAGGCTGTAATGCCTCCTTGAAGCAGACTGCCTTTGCAGCAATAACGTGCATGAGAGGTCCACCCTGGATTCCCGGGAAAATAGCCTTGTTGAAATTGTACTTATCCTGCATCTCCTGGCTGCAGAGAATCATTCCTCCACGAGGTCCGCGGAGAGTCTTGTGTGTAGTGGTTGTGGTGACATGCGCATATGGGATTGGGCTTGGATGAAGTCCTGCGGCTACAAGTCCTGCGATATGAGCCATATCAACCATGAGCACTGCGTCTACCTTGTCTGCAATCTCTCTGAAACGCTTGAAATCTATAGTTCTCGCATATGCAGATGCACCTGCGATAATCATCTTTGGCTTGCACTCAAGGGCGATCTCCTCTACCTTGTCGTAATCGATGAAGCCCTCGTCATTTACTCCATAAGGCACTACATGGAAATATGAGCCTGAGAAGTTGACCGGTGAACCATGTGTGAGGTGTCCGCCGTGGTCAAGATTCATTCCCATGATGGTATCGCCAGGCTTTAAGATGGCGAACTGTACTGCCATGTTGGCCTGAGCACCTGAGTGCGGCTGTACATTTACATACTCTGCGCCGAAAAGCTTCTTGGCTCTTTCTCTGGCAAGCTCCTCTACCTCGTCCACGCACTCGCAGCCTCCATAGTATCTTCTTCCCGGATATCCCTCAGCGTACTTATTGGTGAGGATGCTTCCCATAGCTGACATAACAGCAGGGCTTACCCAGTTCTCAGAAGCAATAAGCTCGATGTGGCTGTTCTGGCGCTCAAATTCGTCTGTGATGGCGCTTGCAATCTCCTGATCTTCTTTCTTGATGTCGTCAAGTGTATACATATATGTGTCTCCTTTTCTTTATTGCAAAATACTTGCATTATTTATCGCAATTATATGCTTTGCTGTGATTTATTACTTTGATGCGCTACCGCGCAAAAATAATCCTTGCTACAATTCTACTATTTAAAGCAGAAAGTAGCAAGGATTATTTGATATATCCTTCATATTTAATTCTTATAAGTAACTATACCCAAATCAAATAACTAAATCACATATATGAATACATTTAAAAAATACGGTCATCCTATAAAAAAGGAGGTCTGAAAACATGACTACTGACCAAAAAGAAAAAAGAAATGATGAATATAACAAATATGTAAAGCGCGTCACACCTACTCACTGCCTTTCTGCAAACATGCTAAAGGCATTTATACTCGGCGGAATCATATGCACTATCGGACAGCTCATAGTAAATACCTGCACACAGTACTTTGGGTTAAGCAGCGATGAAGCCTCTGCCTGGTGCAGCATGATTTTAATTCTCATAAGCTGCATACTGACAGCGCTAAACCTGTATGCACCACTCGCGAACTGGGGAGGCGCAGGCGCTCTCGTTCCTATAACAGGCTTTGCAAACGGAGTATGCTCATCCGCATGTGAATTTCAGGTGGAGGGGCAGGTATTTGGCATAGGCTGTCAGATATTCAGGATTGCAGGTCCTGTGATACTGTACGGCATATTTTCAAGCTGGGGGCTTGGTGTGATATATCTTGTCGTAACAAGCTTGTGATTGATTAGTATTATGCATATACGTGTTACTTTGTCCATCCCTCAAATTATTTAGTAAGAGCCGATCTTGTGACCGGCTCCTATTCAGATCATTAATTTACTGTTCTGATGCTTCTTTTTTAGTTTTTCTTTTCTTTTTATAGATTACAAAACCTGTTGGTACGATTATTGCTGCTGCAACTACACCCAGCACACCATAAAACAGCGGCTTATTCTCAAAGAAAAGAATGAAAGCGTTTGATGAAACTGTTATACCCTTGTAAATAAAATCAGTTGTATTGGTTCCACCATCTGTTCCGATGGAGCAGTCTGCACAAAGTATTGCAACCTGCTGATTTACGCCCTCCGGTACCTTAAATTTAATCTTTCCATCATTTCCATTCAGGTACTTTGTAAGTTCATCGCCTGACATATCAGAAATGACTTTCTGTTCTTTTCCATCCTTGTCAAGTATTGTAACTTTGACATGTCCAAGCTTTCCTCCATCATCTGTAGGAACAAGAGTTACGTTCTGTGATGTTCCTCTGTAATTACCGTCTTCCTCAATTCCACTGATTGTGAAAGTTGGAGCTGTCTTATCAATTACAAAATCAGCTGAAACGTTTTTCAAATCACTATATGCCATTGATGTGGCTTTGTCCTCTGACTCAACGACGAGATTGTATTCACCTTCATCATCAAAAAGTGATTTATTTACAGCATACTCGTATCTGTACCAGCTTCCGTCTCCTCCTGACTCTGTTACCTTGTAGTCGTTACCTTCCTTAAGGGCATTGCCATTAAGCTTGATATTGTAGTTTAAGAGTTCATCAGCATTAGTCTCGTAGAATACGATATCCTCTGCAGTTTCCTGTACATAATAGTCATTAACTACATCCATTGAGTAATCATTTAATGCAAATGTTGAGCCATTTCTGTTGACAGAGAAATCAATGAGATTATCTCCATCCTGTAAGTTTACAGTTGAAGATACTCCATCTTCATCAACAATATTTACAGTATCATAAGCATTTCCAGCCTTGTCTACAGCTGCACATCTGAGTGAGTACATTCCATCCTCCTCGAGGTTTCCATACTCAATTTTCTCTCCATTTCCAACAGATGAAGCACTTCCTTCGATTTCTTTTGTTGCAAAAGAACCATTCTCATATACTACAGCTGTCAGTACCGGAGTAAATGTGCCAAAGTTGGTATCTGTGCATTCAATAGCAAAACCAATATTTCCATCCGTATTATTTGCGGAATTAGGATTTATTCCACTTATTGTTATGGCAGGCTTTGTAAGATCAACACAGAAGCTCTGATTCTCAAGGTCAGTTGCCTTGTTACCAGCCTTATCTGTGTATGCAAGTGTCCATGTGTAAACAGCGTCTGATGCAAAACTGATTGTTGCCGTATGTGTATCACCGCTTCCTGACCAGCCACTTATTGTAGGCGCTGAAGCAGGATTTCCATTGTCTGTCGCATTCATTGTTAGGACAACTCTGCTTGTCTCAAAATTGTGCTCCTGAATTGTCACAGTAGCAGTTCTCTGCTCCTTATAAAAGCCAGCCTCTGCTGCATTATTATTATCATATGCTACTGAAATCACCGGAACAGTCTTATCTACAGTAAATTTTGTAGGTGCAAGTGAGTTACCATAATTGACATCACCGCTCTTGTTTCCTACGATATCCTCTGCTGAAATATTGAAGGTATAATCAGCATCGTTTCCATAGTATATTGTAGCAATATTAACTGTATCATCTCCGTTTCCAGAACCACTAACTGTAGTCCATCCTGATATAGAAGGAACACCTCCGGCACTGGCCTCTATTACAGGGATTACCTTTGCAGGGTCAAAGTTACGCTCAGTAACCTTAACTGTTGCTGTTCTTGACTCCTTAAAGTAAGTATCATCTCCAAATGTTGTATCTCCACTGTTATTATCATAGCTTACTTCAATCGTAGGTGCCGTGATATCAATCTTGATTACATTTGTTGTCTTATAAGTGTTTCCTGCATTATCAACAGCTGTCACTTCGATCTGTACATCGTTACTGTTGTTTAATCCCGCATCAACTGTGAAATTTCTTGATACTGACTTAGTCAGATCATTCAGGCTTCCTGCTGTTGCAGTGTATGTATACAAATCTCCTGTCTGTGTCTGCTGACCCAGGCTTGTCACCTTGTATGATACACTTCTGATACCTGAAACAACACCTGTTGCTGCATTGTCCGATACTGACACGCCAACATTTACATTTGAAGCATAGATGCCATTGATATCAGTTGGAAGTGTTATATTAATCTTCGGTGCCTGTGTATCAAGCACTGCTCCATTTGTGCTGACATATGATACATTTCCTGAATAATCTACAATCTTCAGATAGACAACATAGTTCATGTCATTTTCCGGTAAGCTGATAGCATATGAGCCATCCTTACCAGTTGATTTCATCGGTGTCCATGATGTAACTCCTGACACATCCGCAAATACACCATCCTTGTTTGAAACGTTGTAGCTTACTTCTTTTACTCCGCTGAATTCATCTCTTACACTACCTGAAACATACATCTTTCCCTTAGAGAAACGTGATATCTCGTATTTTCCACCATTTAAGATGTTCTTCCAATCTGCAAATGATGTCCATGTAGTGTCAGTTCCCTGTGACAGATAATTATACTTCATGTTACCTGTTGGATTTTTCTTATCAATAACAAATGTATTAGATTTATTGATTTTGTATCCATCAGCTTTATTCTCAGCCATATCCTGTGCTTCTACACGGATAGTATACTTATGATCATTGGTAAACTTAATAGTAAGTGTACTTACAGCATCCTTTCCGGCTCCAAGAGTCCAGTCACTATCCTTTACGATACCATCAGGAAGCTTATCACTATTATTGATATCAACTTCTTTTCCGCCATCCTCTGATACCCAGATATTTACAAGCTTCTGATTAAAGAATACACTGTTTTCCTTAACCGATACTTTAGCTGTACGCTCTGTATTGTAGTACTCAGCACTATCAACTACACTGTATGCATCCTTCTCAGAGGCATACTCTACATTAATCTCCGGCTTTGTTGTATCAATCCTGAATGTCTCATCTTTCTTATCATCTTTCAGGCTGACAACTGTCTCATTGTCTGCTGTGTCTATAACCTGAACATAGACATTGATTGCACCGAGATTATCTGCTGAATTGGCAAACTCATCCGATATTGTTATCGGAATATTCAGCTTGTCATTTGTTCCTGCCTGTTTTTCCGGGAGAATACTATTAACATTTTTATTTGTTGTATCAGCCCAGGTTTCCTCTGTCGGTACATCTCCGGCAGCAGTTACATAGTACTTAATTGATTTGATTCCTGATGTAGCATCATTTGCTGTTACATTAAGCTTCACATCTCTATTGTAGAAATGCTTTGCATCATCAAAGCCATCCTTGTCACTAAGGCTGTTTTTCATTTCCTTGTCAAGGCTTATACCTGCTGTAGGATGTGTTGTATCAGATTTGATTGTCTGTGAACATATTGTATTGTTTCCTGCTTTGTCATACGTTTTAGTTTCAACATAAAGATTCTTTGAATCATAATATGCATCTTTCGGAATTGTTATTGTTCCTGTCAAATCACCATTATCTGATTTTTGCAATGTATCTGCAGTTAATGTACCACTTGTCAGATTTTCGTTTGAATCCTTGCTGGCTTTTACAATATAATCTACTTTATCAACACCTGATGTCTCATCTGATGCTTTTACACTAAGTGTTGCACCGGAATTAAACCAGCCATCCTGGTTAGCACCAGCATTTACTGTCAAATCAGCAGTAGGGTTTGTTGTATCAAGCTTAATTGTCTGACTACACTCTGTCTTATTTCCGGCAAAGTCATATGTATATGTTGTGATTGTCAAATTACCAGTATCATAATCAGCCATATCAGGTATGCTAATACTATTTGTATACTCTTTTGCATCACTTTCAACACCGGTTATTAATTCTACCGGAGCATCAGCACTTCCCTCAACATAAGTTCCATCTGCTTTTTTAATTGTATAGCCTACTTTTTCAATTCCTGAAGTATTGTCCTGCGCAGTAACAGTGAATGTAGCACCATTGGTAAACCACTTATCACCATCAACTCCCTGTTGTAACTCCAATTTTGCAGTCGGAGCTGTAAAATCATACTTTGCTGTAACCGTTGTATCAGCTGATGACACAGACCTATTTCCGGCTACATCTATGGTATCTACATCAATCTTTAAATTATTAGAATCATAAGCTTTATCTTTTGAAATAGTTATATTTCCTACAACCTCTGTATAAGCTCCGGAAGCATCCAATTTCTTATCTATAACATTTACCTTTCCGGTTTTCATTTTCTTGCCACCCAGGTAAATATAATAATTAACAACCGGATTTTCATTTTCTGCCTTAATACCACTTGTTGCATCCTTTGCCACAACAGTATAAGTCAATGTATCGTTATTCCAGCCTTTGCTATTATCTGAAATCGAGCTATCATCATCTCGGGTGATGGTAACTGTTGGAGCCTGTTTATCAATATTGATTATTTTTTCAACTGTTGAAGAGTTATTAGCCCTGTCATAAACTGTTATTGTAACCTTAAGAGCCTTTGTATCGGTTGCATAATAATCACTCTTTGAAAGAGTAAACTTTGTTGAATCATTCAAGGTTCCAAGCTTTGAGCCTTCCAACGTGACAGTTGTAGTAGATAAATCATCATATGTTCCATCGTCATTCAGCCTTACAAGCTTATACTCATATCTATCAATACCGGAAAGATTATCAGTAGCATTTAATTGTAAACAAACATTTGACTGTTTCCACAAATCTGCATTTTCGTCTTCAAGCTTATTTTCCTGATTATCACTATCTACTATATTGACTTCTGTGATTTTAGGTGCTTCGTTATCGATTACAGCACCTTCTGTACTTATGTATTTTACATTTCCACTGTTATCTACAATCTTTATATATACTATATATTTATTATAGGACTTGTCTAACGACTCACAAAAGCTGTATTCATCATCTGATTTATTTATTTTAATTTTTTTCCATTTATCAGCAGATAACTTATTTAAGTCAGGCTCTGATAAAACTGTATCCGTATCCAGTTTATTTACATAATAGCTAACTGTCCATATGCCGGAATTTCCGGTATCTTTATCAGTTACACTACCTACAATATTCAACTGATTTTGTTTAAAAATAGATATTGCAGTGAATGGGTTTAATACATTTTCCCACCAGTTACCAATTATTCCGGTCTCTGTTTTATCTGTTGAGAACTGGACTTTTCCAACCGGAGCGAGCTCATCAATATAGAATTCCTTTGATTTGCTATCAGCTACAGTAGCTTCCTCCGTTTTATTTCCTGCTAAATCCTTTGACGAAGCTTCAATTTTGTAAAGATGATTACCTGTAAATTTAAGCTTTGCAGTATATGAGCCATCTTTATTGTCAGTCCAGATTTCATCATCTGTTTTTACAATAGCAGCACCTTGTACTTCTGCCTTGTTATCTAATATATTTACTGGCTTTTTATTATCAACCGCTACTTTAATTTGAGTAGCATTTTTGTTAAAAGAGGCATCTGTTACAGTAATCTGTGCATATCTGTCATGGTTGTAGTATTCTATCCCATCCTTTAACTGTGAATAATTATCATCAGTTGTATTTTCATCAGCTGAAGAATATGCAATACCTACAGTTGGTGCAGTATGATCAAAGTGGAACTTTTCATTGTCAGAAAGTGATGTAATATTTTCATTTCCTGCTTTATCCGTCACCTTGACATACACATTTCCTGCATTTGTGGTATCTGCAAATGGTATTGTTACACTCTTAGCATCAGCTCCAAGATTTTGAACATTTTCAGCATCCCAATTGAAGCTTTTAATGTCCCATCCAGAAGCACTTGTCACATCATCTGTGAGATAAACTGCTTTTATATCAGCGATGCCTGAAAAATTATCAGTAGCACTGATACCTACAGATATTTTATCAGTAAAATAATATTCACCCTCATTACTATTCAATGACAGCTCAGCCTTAGGCAGTTCTGTATCAAATTTGATTATCTGAGTCTGTGTATCAGATCTAAGACCTGCATTATCGTATGCTGTAACATTAACCTTGATTTCTTTATTGGCAAATTTACTTGCCTGTAATGTAATCAGATAGCTTCCATCAGCATTAGGATTAACTGTTGTTTCTTCAAGAAGCGGCTTATCTTTTTCATCTGTCACTGTATACTTAACAGCCGCAATCTGCGAACCAGCATCAGACGGTGAAGCTGTAATTGTCACATCTTTGTTTACCCAGTCTGCATCATTATCCTTTGCAATGGAAAGTGTAGGCTTTACACTATCATAGTTGTATACTCCACTTATTGTTCCCTCGTTGATATAAGATACAATTTCATTGTCTGATTTCTTCTTTTCCTGTCCGATAACAAGAGTAAATTGATTTTCGCCCTGTGTGATATTATTGGCATCTATAGCAATTTCTTCTACAAAGTTGCCATCAGAATTTTTGATTTTATAACCATCTTTTGCCTTGATTCCGGTCACCTCTGAATACCAGATTTTCCCATCTGAAGTAGTATTTGATGTTCCAACTACCTCACAATATTTTCTAAAATCACCGTAAGCATATGGCTTTATTGTTGTAGTATATGTGTTCTCTGCACTGTTATATCTGTCATCCTCTGCAATAACAGCCTTGATTGTAACTTTTACTCCATCAGCACTGTTATTATAGCTCTTTGCAGTCCATTTACCATTGTTTGCAAAATCAGTATCCTTTGTGATGTACTCTTCTCCGTTAACCACACTATAAGTGATTTTGCCTTTGGCATCATTAGCACTTGAGCTTGCAGCTGTTGCAACCTCATCACCTACATAAACCTCTGTTTTTGCATCAGTAAATGAAAGTGTCTGGTCTAATTTTGCAATTGCTACATCAGACTGTGTGATTGTCTTATAACTATCACCAACAGATAGTGTAGCCGTAAAAGAAACTTTTCCGGCCTTCTTTATAGTTACTACACCAGTAGTTTCATCAACAGCTGCAATTCCTTGATCTGAAGATGCATATTTAATAACACTATTATTATCCGCACCTTTCACAGCAAGTTTTGGTGTAGTATCTAGTTTCCAGCCCTTAAAAACTGTGGTGAAGTCAAACTCTGTATATGTGTCCTTAACCATTGCAACCTTTGTATAAGCTGCACTATTAGAAGCCTCCACAGCGGTGCATTCCTTCTTCCAGAAAAGATATCCATCAGAAGATATATCCACAGAGTACTTACTGTCCTTGACAAGACCTATCACATCAATTTTTATGCTATTTAATGCTACAGGCTTAGCATCCTGCTGTTCATCTGCCTGTCCGGCAGGCTCATTTGAATTGTCAGAGCCACTTTCTGAGCCTGTATTTTCAGTATCCTTTCCAGCAGCGTCATCCTTACCGGTATCAGTATTACCCGGATTGGTATTACCTGAATCGGTATTATCTGGATTTGTATTATCTGGATTTGTATTTCCAGAATCAGTTTGTGCCTCAACCACTTTGGTCTTCACAAACTTTTGCTCAACTTCTTTTCCGGTACTGTCAGTAACAGTTACCTTGATATTATCTTCCTTGGTCCAGTCCGAAGCACCTGTCACATTAAGGTAGATAGCACCATTTGTATCATTCGCTTCAACTATCGTGAAGTTTGCCGGCAAAATGGTGACAACCATAAGTAGGGCCATTAAAAAGGCCATCATGCGTTTTCTCATGCTACTCACTCCTTTGCTTTAAATTATTTCATCTGTATGTATAAAGGTAATCTCCTCTAATACCATAAACTGATTGAGAACTGTTGTCTCGCTTGGATTCTGTGGCATATGTGATGAAAGTACCGTTGTTTCCCCAACATTCTGCTGACTGAGAACTGTTGTCTCATTTGAATAATCCTGTTCAAGAACCATCGTCTCATTGCTTTCATTATCTGTATCCATTCCAACAGACGCCTGCTGCTCTAGCTTCATCGTGCTGATTTTTTCTGTATGAACCCCAAAACCACTTGTGATTCCACGTCTTTGCAGATTTCCCGATGGAGTCATTTTATCTGTCAGTCTGCCTCTTTCCAGATTAACTGCACTTGCCTTATAACCTTTTCCACCGGAGGCTTCATTCTGCTTTCTAATATTTTCAATTGCCTTTTTTGCATTTCTGCCTGTTAAATCGCCAATTACATTTGGAATTTTAAGTGTAATAAATAGTATCACTGAAACCACAAACATTACAGCACATGCTATGGCACCCACGATAAAAATCAGCCTGTAAATATCATATGTCATTCTTTCTCAGCCTCCTTTACCGTGTTTATCTTCTGCTTTGTCGACTCGATGTTGTCCTGAAGCTTTTTCATATCATCTGCAATAACCGATTTGTCAACCTTAGTCGAACCGTCTGAAATATCATCCAAAAGTGCAATCACATCATCCTTGGATGTCACCTCCAAAAGCGGAGAAATATTGTTGTTTATAATATCATCTACTTCATTCCACACCTGAAGCTTTGAATCCACACTGTCAAACTGTTCCGATTCCTTTTCCAGCTCTGTAACCTTTTTCCAAAGATTTGCATACTCATCATACATCTTCTCTGTCTGCTTAACCTTTGCTCCACCATACTGACTTATGAGATCCAGACAATCTGAGATATCACAATATATCTGTGCAACAGGATATTTCTGCACAGCATCCTTGTACCACTTGGCGGCATTGGCATATCTGTCCTTTTCCACATTTATATCATAGTAGAAAAGAAAGCTCTCACCATACTGGTAGCAGACATCCTGATATCCGTCAGGATTTTTCTTTTTCAAATCCGAAAGCACATCATACGTCTGCGAATATCCGTCACTGTTTTTTCTATCCAGTCCGACCTGTATCTTTGCAAGTATGTTTGCCTCATCCTTGTCCAATACAAAATCACTTGTAAGCATATCATTCAGCTTCAGATATGCATCTGTCCTGGTAGGGTCTGTAATTATCGCATTGTAATAGTCCTCATAAGTACCTGCCGTTTTCAGAATGTTATCATAGTTTTCACTTTTTTTATTCTCGGCTGAAACATATCCCCATATAGAGGTTGCTCCCAAAATCACTGTAATTACCGATGTAGTGATAAAAGCTGCAAGCTTTCTTTTTTGTTTTTTTCTATATATATCATCTATCTCATCATAGTGCTCAAGAGCATACATCAGCTCTGCCGCATTCTGATATCTGTTAGCCGGATTAGGCTGTGTACACTTTAAAATGATTCTTTCAAGACCACCTGACAGGCTTGGGTTTATCTCTCTGATTGGCCTGATTTCATAAGGTGGCTCACATGGGTTTTTCCCTGTAACCAGATGATATAGTGTAGCACCAAGACAATAAATATCTGTCCTGCCATCCGTCTGTCCCATTCCTCCAAACTGCTCCGGAGCTGCATATCCCATAGTTCCGAGACATGTCGTATCAGCCAGATTTTTTTCTTTAAACTCTCTCGCTGTTCCAAAATCAATAAGAGTGATATTGCCATCAGGCTTAAGCATGATATTGGCAGGCTTCATGTCACGATATATGATAGGTGGATTCTGTGAATGCAGATATCCAAGTACATCGCACAGCTGCTTAGCCCAATGAATCACATCATCCTGAGGCAATGCGCCATACTCTTCAATAGCCTTGCTAAGTGAATTTCCCTGTATGTAATCCATGACAATCAGGAATCTGTCGTCATCCTCTATGACGTCCACAATATCCGGCAGATAAGGATGATTAAGTTTTTTTAGCATGTCTGTCTCAGCCACAAGACTCTGCTTCACAACCTCAAAATCCTTTACACCGTCTTTTCGTACCTCTTTAATAGCCCACTGCTTATTTGCTTTTTCGTTCATAGCCAGGTAAACGATACTCATCCCACCATGGCCCACTTCATTCAGTATCTTGTATTTTCCATCAACAAGAGAACCAATCTCAAGCATAAACTTTCCTCCTACTGTACCTTAATCAGCGCTGCTGTGATATTGTCTCTCTCCCTACGCTGCATGTTGAGTTCTATCAGAGAACGAAGCTGCCTATTCATCACATCCCTGTTTGTCATAAATGATGGTCTGATTGCCTGATAAATCTCATCAGATGTAATCTCATGTCTGAAACCATCCGAACAAAGCAGAAACTCCGTACCACTTTGCACATCTCCAAAAAACATGTCAGGATTAACAATCTCAGAAGCACCCACACACTGTAAAAGCACATTTCTGCGCGGGTCTGTTTTAGCCTGCTCTATTGTCATATGACCCAGCTCTATCTCTCTACCTACAAATGTCTGATCCTTTGTAAGCTGTATGAGCTTATCATTTACAAGATATGCTCTTGAATCCCCAACATTCATCAGATAGTATCTCCTGTCAGTGACAAGAAGTGCTACTACAGTGGTTCCAAGATTAACGCCCTGACCTGCTCCATACTGTTTGATTTTCTGATTCTGATTTGCTACTATACTCTCCCACTGTGCCCTTATTACAGAATCCTCAATATATCCGGGTCCATTCTGACAAATCATCTGCAGATCATCATTGACCCACTTATCAAATGCTCTTATAACCGTAGCACTGGCAAGCTCACCCTTTGCAAGACCTCCCATACCATCACACAACACTGCAAAAACCATATTCCCAAGATTGGTAAAAATACGTTTCATCATTATGCTGTCCTGATTTGTTCTCTTGACTGTTCCCACATCTGTCTGAGCTGCAATTTCGTAATCCATACCATTTCCTCAATAAATATAATATTTAACCTGTGATTTTTGTTTACTAGTACATGAAAAATTCAAAATCCTCATTCGCCAGTCTGATTTTTGTTCCATGCTCGATTTTAGTCTGCACATTGCTTTGAATCATTGAACCATTCACATATGTATGGTTTGTTGAATTGGTATCCACGATATAAAACTCATTATCCTTGTTAATAATATTTGCGTGGCTCCTGCTGACTGCCGTATTGTCACTCACAAAATAATCCACATAGCTTCTTTCTTTTCCTATTCTAAATACCGGCTTGTTGAGTTCTATTCTCTCATTATTCTTTATTCTGAGCAGATAAGGCTTAATAATCTGAGCCTGTGATGTTCCCAAAACAGTGGTCTCTCCAGCCTCTGAACCGACTCCAAGCACTGTAGTCTCTCCAAAATTACCGGCCTTTGTCATGTTCTCCAAAATCTGTGGTGGAACTGATGGATTTCCGGTCATGCCTGTATTTGTATTTTGATTCTGCACCGGCTGTGGCTGAACTTGTTGCACCGGCTTTTGCTGTGCCTGTGGCATCGGTTGCGGCTGTGCAAACTGACGCTGCGGCTGATTTGACTGAGTGAACTGTCGCTGTGGCTGTGCAAATTGTTGTTGAGGTTGCTGTGGCATTACAGGTTGTGGCTGTGCCTGTGCAGACTGTGGACGCTGCTGTGGTGGCTGGCCTGGGATGGCGAATGAAGCATTTGATGCCTTCACATTTTGACCAGGCATTGCTGCTCCGTTTTTTTCTGCTTCCTTTTGAGCCTTTCTTTGGGCTTTTTGTCTTTCGTAAATCTGCTTATTTTCTTTACTGTAATGTGTCAAAAGTCCAAACATGGACATCTGCTTCTCACTGGTTGTTTCCACATATGTACCTGAAATATTCGTCCCCATCTGCACATTATTATTAATTCTATTCTGGTTTTGTGGATTCATATTAGGTACTGCAAAATTCACCTGATTAGGCTGTACCACATTATTTGCAGATTGTGTTTCACGCTGTGATTGCATTTTCCCCTGAGATGGCATATTTGTCTGTACCTGTGTATTCTTTAGCTGATTCATAGCAGGCTGCATAGGTTTAGGCTGCTGACTCTGTGACTGGCTCTGTGGTTGAACCGGTTTTTGCTGACCAGCAACAGCCTTTGAAGCTGCAATATTTAAATTATCAGCATCTATGTCCATCAGGAGCTTTTCAAAAGCATCCACAGAAAATACAGGTGTACTATTCAGATAATTAATAATCTGTGCAACATAATCGCAATTCTCATTTTGGTCAAACTGTGTACTAAACATTATCTGCTTAAAAAACATAGGAATATTAACAGACTCATTCTGTCTGACCAAAGGAAGACATACAAGCATTGCATCACACTTTGACACATCAACATAGATATGTTCCAAATCAATCAACAGGCTTCTCGCATCAATCATATATTCCTCTGTTGATTTAATTGCCTTTAATACGCTGATAAACACACCTAGTAATCTCTTCTTATTTACAACTCCTGATAAAAACTCTTTTGCTGACACTTTTGCAGAAATATTATATTTAATAAATCTATCAGTATCTGACTGGGTGAACAGAGTCGGAACAATTCCATCTATCTTATTATTAGTAATCATTCCAAGGCTCATTGTATCCACATTATCCGAAGCTCCTATTTTATATACCAGATAAGTATTGTTTCCTTGATTTTCATATGTAAAACTCATGCCTTTGTCTCCTTTGTTCTATGATTCATGATTGTATAAATATAGTGTCAAAACCTGCCATTTATCATCCGTCTTAACAAATGTCTTGCCCTGTTCATTGAAATCGCACGCATCATCAAATCCTGTCGCAATGACTTTATTACCCTTTTCATCCACATAGCCCCAGCCATTTGTAAATCTGACGGCCGCCAATCCGTTTGAAAAGCTATGAGCCTCATTAAATTGAGGCTTAATCACCTGTTTACCATCCTTATCAACAAATCCCCATTTGCCGTCCACACATACTGCGGCATATCCATCATCTGCAAATAGCCGTGCATCATCAAATTTAGTTTTTACAACCTTATTGCCTTTAGAATCAAATAAATAATAATATCCATTCTGCTTTGCAAATACCCTATCGTTTCTACATACTATTCCTTTACTGTCCATAACAACCGAATCATATTTATCTTTTGTTACTTTCTTTCCCTTAGTATCAATAAGACTCCATTTATTACCAGACTTGACAGCTGCTACTCCATTTCCCATGGCTGAAACCTCATCATAGTCACCAGCTATCTTTTTCTTGCTGTCCAGACTGTACAGACTCCATTTTTTGCCATCATTTACTGGAAAAATATTATCCATTGACATATATCCCAGTTTCTCAATATTGTCGACAAAATCAATGACTATCTTTCTGTTGCCCTCGTTGTCTATATAAAATGCCCTGCCTTTGTCATCTATAACAGGTGCAACCTCTTTAGCAAACGCTCCCGCCTCTTCAAATTCGGATTCTATTACACGATGCCCTTTGCTGTTCAGATAGCCCCACTTTTTTTCTTTCTTTACTGCTGCATAGCCATTACTGAACTCCTCTACCTGTGCATATTCACCTTCGAGATAATACTCATATTTGATATCTGAAATAATCTCTTCAATCTTCTTTGATGAAATTTTCAATCCATCCGCCTCATCCTTTATCCTGAAACATGAGGCATAGTCTTTCTGCTCCAAATACACCTGAATCAAAAACTCATATCCCACCTGTTCCTTTGGATATTCACTTATGAGAGACTCTCCCCATTTGGCAGCTGTTCTTAAATCCTCCGCTTCTATATACATCTCTCCCAGCTCAGCCCGAAGCTTCGCTGAATCTTTAAGCTTTAAGGCATCAAGATAGTCCTCCTCTGCATTCACATAAACCTCAAGCTTCCTATTCTGTCTGGCCTGAGTTATATCATCATCGTATTGTTTATTAATTTTTTCTCTGTCACTGTATGTTTTATATACAGAGCCTCCTAACAATGCTACAAGCAATATAGGTACTAAAAATTTATAATTCTTCATTGTATATCCTCTACATTCCGGTCAAAAATATTGATAACCACGTTCCTATAGCAAGAGCCGGACCAAATGCCATTGCATCCTTTTTGCCTTTTCTTTTTGTAATAAGAAAATAAATTGCTGTGATAAATGATAAAACAAGAGATAGAAATATAGCGCTCCATATTCCATCAAGTCCAAGCAATAGCCCCATAACCACAAACAGCTTTATATCCCCGGCGCCAATCGAGCCCCTGATACATATCTTGCAAAGCAAAGAAGCTATAAACAGGGCTGCCGCTGCAATAAGCGAAGAAATGATATTGGCAACAATAAACTGACTGCCACATATCAGCTCAACAAATATACTTAACACCCAGTATACAAGTCCTGTAATAATATATTCATTTGGAATCCTTAGCTCCGTGAAATCAACATATGCAACAGATGCCATAATTGAAAGAAGTGCTATCATCCTAAAATTCTTATAAATTGCATTATCGTGATAAAAGAACTGAAGCATACAAGCATCTATCATGACAAGAAACATACCTATAATACAATAGACAATAAGCTTTTTACTCTTTTTTTCTTTATTTCTGATCAGTATATAGATACTCACTCCACATAGAATAATTGAAATGAGTATCATTAAAATATCATTTGTTTTCATAATTCCTAATCCACCTATTTTTTCGCACTAACTCCCTTGCCCCACACATCGGTTGATGCACTCTGACAAAATCTGATGGTGATATCTGTATTAAGCAGATTGACAACCTTCACATCATATGAGCAAGTCAACCTTAGGGCATTACTTGATTTGCCATCCGTTGATACCAAAAATTCCGTTCCGGCAAACGAAAGCCCATCCAGACCATCCTTTACATGATACTGTTTCAAAAAAGCGTTGAAATCCCCACCATTTGAATCCTTAAGATTCTTCTTCATAAAGGCTCTTCCCATAGACTGTGCCAGATATGACTTGCCTGCAGACGAACCCTCATTCAATGCAAGCATACCCATACCCTTTACAAAGCCCATAGGATCTTCTGCCAAAGCATCTCCATAGTCATTAATATTGGCAGCCAAATCTGATGCTCCACCCTTTGTCTCATCATAAGCGGTCATTAGACTTTCAAAATCAGAAGAGCCATTCTCTATATCTGACAAACTGCTATCCATATCCGATATTCCCGTCATTAGCTCATCCATACCCTTTAATGTATGCTTTGCCAATGCCCTACTGCTTGAAGCCGCATTGCTTGCTGCATTGTCCAACGAATCAATACCAAACTTATAATACAGATAGGAGTACTGCGAGATATCTGTCGCCGCACTGTTTAACGCTATGCTCATCTTTGCCTGTATGTAGCATATATCAACTATCGAATAGATGATGTACAACAGGAAAATAAAGGTAGTAAACGAAATCGTTGCCTCAACAACAATAGCTCCTCTTTCATCCTTTATATGTTTTCTCATGATATTCTCCCTTTAAATATAGATTTTCATATATACTATTTTCCTACTTCAATTACTGTTTGTCAATAATTACTTTACTATTTGTTAATGTAATAATAATATTTACACATTACAATTTAATAATTTTCTATTTTAACAAAAAAGCCACCACACTACTAATATAGCATGGCGACCTTCCTATGATAGTATTAATATTTAATTAATTGACATATTGTAAATTATTCTGCTGTGAAGGTAACCCCTGCATCGGCATGTTCATTTGCATACTGTTCAGCATAAGAGCCCGATTTTCCAATAAGATTGAATTCAGCAACATGCAATTCGGTAACACTTTCTGGAATTTTTAAATCCATTCCACAGTTATTTAATGGTGGATCTACATAATCCGTAAAATCATCTTCACCTATTTTTTCCAATCCATCATTAAGAATCAATTCCTTTAAGCTTGTTCCACTGAAATTTCCTCCATCAATACTCTTCACAGATTCCCCTAACACCAGATATTTTAAATTTACTGAATTTCCAAATGCATCTCGATCTATTTCTGTAATATTATTGCCTATTCGAACTGCTATAATATTTTTATCATGCGAAAAAGTTTTATTAAATCCAATAACTTTTTTCCCATCAATTTCATCAGGAATAACAACAATTGGATCCTTACCAACATACTTCTCTATTACTATTTCATCTGAGTTGTCAATTAACTCAAAATCCTCTGCCGGTGTCTCACCATGGCTCATCAAATCATCCATTGTGATTTCATCTGCTGATTTATACTTCTCATCTTTCTTATCATTATCTGACTTACTATCGCTTGATTCGTCTTTCTGGCTGTCCTGCACATTTGCTGTTTGTTTTGTTTGATCTGTCTTACCTGCATTGTCTGATGACGAACTTCCACAGCCCGCTGATGACACAGCCATTGTAAAAATCATTCCTAGAATTAATAGTCTCTTTTTCATTTTTTTCTCCTTTAATAACCTCTGATTGTTTTTATATTATATGTGCACCAGTCAGTACTGCTGCTATCATACAAATCTGTATAATCACTATATAGTGGCAGTGTAATTAGTAACGGATCTACTTTCAGTTTTGAATCGAGTTCAAAATAAGTCTTTGAGTTTTCCAGTTTGTAGCCATCATCCTTCGTTATCTTTGACGTTTCAAAAACTTATATTTCCAAAAAGGAGGGTCAGTTCCTCGCAACTGCCCCTCATAAACTTTGGCAAACTCTCAAAAAACTTGATTACCAAGTATAGTTTGCGACTTTACATGATAGTATTAATATTTAATTAATTAACATATTGTAAATTATTCTGCTGTGAAGGTAACACGGCTATCTGCATGTTCTTTTGCATATTGTTCAGCATATGAACCCGGTTTACCAATGAGATTAAAATCAGAAACATGGAGTTCTGTAACGCTCTCAGGTATTTTTAAATCCATACCACTGTTATCTAATGGCGGATCTACAACATTTAATTCATCTTCACCTATTCTTTCCAACCCATCATTAAGAATCAATTCCTTTAAGTTTGTTCCGTAGAAATTATATCCATCTATACTCTTCACAGATTTTCCTGACACAAGATACTTCAAATTTTCTGCATTTCCAAATGCATTTTGATCTATTTCTCTAATATTATCACCTATTCGAACTGCTACAATATTTTTATCATTCATAAAACTAAATCCAACAACCTTCTTTCCATCTATTTCATCAGGAATAACCACGATTGGATCCTTACCAACATACTTCTCTATTATGATGTTATCTGTGCTGTCAATTAACTCAAAATCCTCTGCCGGTGTCTCATCATGGCTCATCAAATCATCCATTGTGATTTCATCTGCTGATTTATACTTCTCATCTTTCTTATCATTATCGGACTTACTGTCACTTGATGTATCCTTCTGACTGTCATGAACTGTTGCTGTTTGTTTGTCTGTCCTACCTGCATTGTCTGATGACGACGAACTGCCACAACCTGCTGATGACACAGCCATTGTAAAAATCATTCCTAAAATCAATAGTCTCTTTTTCATTTCTTTCTCCTTTAATAACCTCTGATTGTTTTTATATTATATGTGCACCAGTCAGTACTGCTGCTATCATACAAATCTGTATAATCACTATATAGTGGCAGTGTAATTAGTAACGGATCTACCTTCAGTTTTGAATCAAGCTCAAAATAAGTTTTTGAGTTTTCCAGCTTGTAGCCATCATCCTGCGTTATCTTTCTCATATTTGCTTGAATTACATCCGCACATCTAAGTGTCATTGATTCTCCAATGTCAGACTGCATACCACATACCATAAAAATACATAAATAATCGCTGTAGCGCAATCCATTTTCACATGAATTTGTATAATTGCCAAATTTTGTTTGTATAGAATTTAGCATGCCAGAAATACTTTTTTCTCCAATTTCAGTTTTCTCTCCAAAATCTAATGATACCTGCCATAATTTTGCCTCACTTTTATACAGTTCTACCATAAAGCCTGCTTCAAGCCTATTCATATCATTAGCAGTCTCAAAAACCGATATCAAGGCAATCAATACAGCTTTTATTGCTATCTTAGGAACAACCTTACCAGTTGCAACAGAAACAGTTTTTGCAACAACATCAATCGTTTTTCCCGTAGTGCTATCAGTGCCCCAAAAATTTTCAAAAGCAGAGAGCAGATTTAACACATATCTAATCTCATATATCTGTCCATATGCAGCATTTATATTCTCATTATTATTTTCATGACCATACAAAATGTACTCTAATTCACAACCATATGCAGCATTGTTTTCCTTACAAAGCCTCTTATTGGTAAGTGATTTATTAAAGTAATCCTTATATTCATCACTATTCCACTTATCATTTACAGAATTATATTTATCATCCATATTTTCTTTTGTCAATGTGGACACATCAAAACCCTGGTCTTTTAAAATATCATACCTTCCTTCATTATCTATAGTAGAGTAAGACAACATTTCCATTATATAAGTAGACAAATATAAGTTATCTCGAATACTTTCAAAATTTCCACCTGTCAGATTTTTTAATAGACTGACAAAGCTATTGAAAAATGTTGTATTTCCAAATGTTTTATTTATCGTGTCAATCTCTCGTGCTATATTCTCTGCATCTTCATGTGGATTTTTTCTATTCTTAGCATTTTCTTTTGTTTTTTCCTGACTACCTGTCGCTTTTCCCTTTTCATCATCATATTTATTTATTTCATCTTCACTAGCTGATTTAAACTGTTCTTGCCAGAACTGATACACACCAGGTATTGCAACTGTCTTTGAGTCAGCGACATCAAGCAGTAAATTATGGTCATCATTGCTATTTATGCTCGCAAGACCCTCGGTTCCTGTTCCCTGTGGTGAAAACAATGATGAAAATGTAGAATCCGCATAGCTTGAAAGCTCTGAATTCGTAGTCCTTTTATTTATCTCACTTTCAGCAATGACTGCAGAGCCTGCATTTTTGAACTGATCATATGTAGATATATCCTTGACCTTCTGATCACCATATTTGAAGTCATCTATGGCTGCTATCATCGAATCAATCTGTGACTTTATATTCTTAAGTCTGTTTTCTAAATCTATAATTGACTGTTCAGTTATATTTCCGGCTGCTTCGCTGGCCTTAATATCTGCGATTTCATCTCTGTCACCTTCTGCAAGGTCTGAATCAGTGCCATCTGCCTGATTACTCCAATCATTGAGTTTTTTTGCATAATCTGCTGCATCATGCTTCAGTGTCTCAAGTGACTCTATATCCTTACTCGAATCTCCGTTTATCGCTATGTTTAATACATCTGAATAGTGCTGCAGAGTGTTTCTTTTTTCAATCAGATTCGTTGATATATCAGCAATTCTATTTACAAATATAGTACTTCTATCGCTTAATGTCAATGACGTTGCTTCTATATTATATATATTATTGCTTGATATACTCTCAAGCCTGTTTACTAATACGAGATAGCTGTCACTGCCATTTGTCACCCCTGCTGTCAGATATTTTGTCTGTCTGTTCTCCACCTGTTTCTTATATGATTTGTATGTAGTATCATAGTCATCTGGTAAGTCATTTCCCGGAGTACACTGCATCATGGCATTGAGTGCACAGTAGCTCTTTATCATTTCATCTGCTTTCTTATTCAGATTAGTTCGATAATCATCACTGCCACTTACCGTGACACTGTAGGCATCTGCAGCATGCTTCCAATACTGTATGTCATTTGTAACACCGGATGAATACGATATGCTATTGTTCACAGCATTGGTGAAATCATTCTTTGCTTTGTCAAATGCCTTTATTTTCTTAGAGATATCGTCAAACTGTTTTGTCAGTTCGGTGCCATCTATGTAATATGTATCATTGTCTTTTCTTGAATGGCAGTTTACATAATATGTCTTGCCATCATACTTAGCTTTATAGCATTTTGTAGAGCTTTTTGTGTAATTATACTGATTCAGTGGCACCTGTGCCCTGTTAAAAACCGCAAGACCCGATGTGTTATACAGATTGGTAATCATCAGCTTATTCAGCTCACGATACTGTTCTCTGGCTGTCTGCATGGCATCACGTGTACCTGTGAGCAATGAATTGCTTGGCTGTGGATTTCCATAAGAATAATTGTCAAACAGATACTTATATGTATTGTAGCTGTCACGCATCAGCTTCTCGTCAGCTTCACAATAATCCTGTTTTTTCTCCACCAGCGGTTTATTCTCATCACTTTTTAAGACATCATCTATACCGGGAATACTCTTATTCTTTATTTTATCGATGGCAGTCTCTGTGATAGCTATAGGTGCTCTGTATTTCATGAAGTCCACTATCTGTGATTTAAGCATAGTGGCATTAGCCAGATTGGCACCATCTACGGCTTTTATAGTAGTTGAGTCATCGCCGTCATCCGTTACCCTGAGATAGTCACTGGCTTTTGAATCAGCACCTATCATAGCGCTGAACTCTCCTACCAATGTGTTCATCTCATCCTTAGACAAATTCTGTGATTTGAGTGCATTCTTGTAGCACTTTATTGAAGCATCATAGAATTCATCTATATTCTGGCAGGATGCTACCATACCATACCAGTCATTCAAATCAGCGTCATAATGTGTCATAAGTGAATTAAGTGCCATATCAGCTGCCGATTCAGCCATAGACTTGGACAGGTACACTCTGCCCACATCCACAAATATACTGGCCACCAGCATACACGGCACCAGAATGATTACGAGAAATACTGACACAGCACCTCGCTCTCTTTTACTAAATCCATACATATTCATAACTCCTATTTACTCGTCCACTCAGTTATCTTCTCTGCCAGTTTGCCTGCCGGCTCAGAGATATCATGATTTTTATATCTCTGTACAAGATCCTCTGCGAAATCTACAGTCCGGATAAACTCCGGCACATCAGATACCGGCACATCAGTATGAGTGGCATACGATATATTGGTAAACTCATCCTGTCCCAATAACCTGATTGGCATTTTTATCTTATAGGATACATCCACATTTACCTTTGAATATATCACTTTACTTTCAAACTTAAGTCTGTCAATGGAAATACTTGGCTTCATCCCTGTAAAAAATCCGGTGCCTATCTTTCCCACATTTTTATTTATCTCACTCTCTATATCGCCCTCAGTATCTCTGAGACTGCCTGTAAGGTATCTATATGGCTTCAGACTAACTGAATTAAAATCCGGTATGCTGCCAGACTCAATATCATCAAGCATAGGGTCGGCACACTTTGCAGCACCTTCAAGCACTGCTGATACCACTATATCCTCCACCTTACATTTCTGCGTATATGCATTTCCTACAAACAACATAAAAAATATAGCCAGAAACATTGTCGGAAACACAATAGAAGCCTCCACTATCAATGCTCCTCTTTCATCTAAAAGTCTTTTCATAATTTTCACTCACATTCGAATTATTTTGGGTATATATCAAAAGATATATACCCAAAAAGCTTTCTAATTGTCTGTTATTCTTCTCCAGATACTGCACTATTAGCTTTTTCTGTTATTGTACCAAACAGATCTGACAACAGACCCATAATCTGTCCTTTAAAGAATACAGCAAGTAATACAGCTATTCCGATAAGGACAACTATAGAGACGATATTTACATCTCCCTCTTCATCGCACATGAACTTACTAAATGCAAGCCTTGCCTTAAGTCCTAAATCATTCATTAATAACCACATAAACGTTTCCTCCTTTCGTGAAATCTATAAACAATCAGATTACTCTGATTCTCTACCTAAGCTCCAATGTTTGTAAATATCGGGACAATAACCATAATCAGGATTCCCATAAACATAAGAAACATTGGGATGAGAAGCTTGCTTGATGCCTTCTCTCCCTCTCTTTTTACCAACTGTCTTTTTAGGTTCCAGGTCTCTGCACTCTGCTCCTGTAAAAGAGCCGTCAGCTCACTGTTTCCCTTTTCGATACCCTGTATGATAGTAGATGCGAATTTTTTTATCTCAGGTATGATACATCTGTTTCCAAAATGATATATAGCTTCAGTCTCAGAGACTCCATTTTTCATCTCGTCAACTGATATCTGCATTTCTTTATATAATGTAGTATCGCCATTATAAGCTACATCTGCCCATGCATCCCTCATGATAAGACCTGCATTAGTCAGAAGGGCAAGCTTTGACACAACATTTGAGAAGTCGGACAGCAGTTCCTCTGAACGTTTCTTAATCTTGTCACTGGCTGATGTTCCATAATAGTAAAATGCCACAAAGGCGAACATTATAAATATCGCAACAGCTGCCATACTTCCTGCCAGCCCATACATGGCAAATGACATGGTAAATAACGTATACCCTAAAGTAACCTGCTGTGCTCTGGTGACTCTGATATAATAATCAGCATACTTATCATCCTTGAGCACCGATATCTCTTTCCTTAGCCTTCTGTCATATTTGGTTCGATAATTGTACTTAATGAGTTCAAGCAGTTCATATCCCACAAAATAAATATCCTTTAAAGGATATTCTTTCTCATCCAATCCTTGAAAAAGTGTGGCATTTTTCTTTCCTTTAAAAAACAGGAATATCCAAAAAATTGTAAATATCAAACCTAATATCCAGCATATATAATCTAATATTCCAAACATAACTAAATCTTTATCTCCAATACTTTTCTTCCTATAAAATATGCTGCCACAAATATGATTACCGCAACTGTTGTCGCCATGATGCCTGATGGAGACACAAAATTTTCAGCAAAATCAGGACTCATCAGCTTCATCATTCCAATAAGACCTATCGGCATGATAAGCATCACATTCTGCTCTGTTTTGTTTGCTGTAACAACGGTTTCTATATCCTCCGCTATCTCCATTTTGTCATTCAAAATTTCATATGTAGATCTGACTGTATCCTTGATATTTCCGCCCTTCCTATAACATATCTGAAAAACCTTGGCGAAACTCTCTATATCCTCATTGCCGCTTCTTTCCCCAAAATCAAGAAGCAGGTCTTCAATATCAATATTATTATCCATACCTGACAATAAAAGCTCCAGTTCGCTAATAATATAAGCACCATCCTCATACTGCATCTTCATATCGTCATACACACTTCTGAATGAATCTATAACATTTTTACCGGCTCCCAGAGATGTACTAAGTGCCTCTAACATATCTCTAAACTGTTTATTAAGCTGATTTTTCTGTTTCTTAATAATAGACTGTATCCTGACCGGAATATAAAGTTTAACAGCTATAATGCCAACTATTACCGGAATAATTACATTTAAACAATATGTAACTGTAGTTGCCTGCCCATATTCATCTTTTCCTATACCTCCATAGAATAAATATCCGATGCACGCTCCTATCACAAATGCAATAAGTACATTGATAATTTTCTCTGGAACAGACATATAATAGACTTTATAATTATATGTACTTGTATTTATCCGTGATGTATAGTATTGTGGTTCCAGAACTTTTTTCTCTTTGTTTTTTTTCTTCATAAATTCACCTATATGGCTGTTTTTATACCTGACAGCTTAAGCTTGTAGTCGTTCTTCAATGGATTGCCGGTTCTTACCAGTCTTCCTGATACCTTATCCATTGTGCTGGCTTCATCCTCTTTAAACTCATACAGTGGGTTTAACTCTATCTCTCCATTTTTGATGCCAACTACTTCTGTTATAGCCATGGTCTTTCTGCTTTTATCCCTAAGTCTTGATAAATGAATTATAATATCAACTGCCGATGCAATCTGCTGCTTTATTGCCTCAATTGGAAGCCCGTCAGCCCCCTGCAACACCATTGTCTCGAGTCGGCTGAGCATATCCTCAGTAGAGTTAGCATGTCCTGTAGACAACGAACCATCATGTCCTGTATTCATAGCCTGAAGCATATCAAGAGCTTCTCCGCCTCGACACTCACCTACTATTATCCTTTCAGGACGCATTCGAAGAGATGATTTAATTAAGTCTCTTATTGTAACCTGCCCGGCACCTGAAGCATTTGCATTTCTAGTCTCCAGACTAACCAGATTATCAATTCCTGCAATCTGAAGCTCTGCTGAATCCTCAATTGTAATAATTCTTTCATCCTTAGGAATAAAATTGGAAAGAGCATTAAGAAATGTTGTTTTTCCGGAGCCTGTACCACCACTAATAAAAATATTGTATTTGGCTTTTACCAAGAGCTCCAGCTTATCTGCTATTTCCTGTGTTATAGAACCATATTCTATAAGCTTATTTATAGTCATTGGTTCTTTTGAAAACTTACGAATAGTAATCGTTGGGCCACATAAAGCAATCGGAGGCAATACCACATTCACACGCGAGCCATCCGGAAGCCTGGTATCACATATGGGATTAGCCTGATTCACTTCTCGTCCTGCCAATCCTACAATTCTTTGTATGACATCCTCCAGCTTTCTCTGACTCTCAAACTTCTTATCAAGGCGTGTAAGCCGTCCTTTTTTCTCAATAAAAATCTTTTCAGGTCCATTAATCATAACCTCTGTAATTGAATCATCACTGATAATCGAATCTAATAAACCAAATCCTCTTATAGAGCTATATACCTGCTGTGATATCGATACCTTTGTCTCAATAGGACAGTAAATATCCTTAAGTCTGTCTGTAACTATCTGATCTATTCTTTCCGCAAGTTCTTCATCTGATATTTTGCTCAAGGATACATTTTCACTTACAAAACGTTTTATGTCATCAACAAACTCTTCTTCATTAATCTGCATATACATTCCCTCTATTGCAAGATTTCTTCAAAAAATTCCATCTTGGTCAATGCTTCTATTATCTGTCGGACTGTAGCATGTTCATATCGTGGTGCTCCACCAATAGTCTTAATAGAAATATTTGATAGCATCTCTGAGTTCTTATTACTAAACTTGTTGTATATCATATTCATGTTTCGGATAATATTTATATCATCATTTTGTTCTAATAAAACAACCGACTCATATGCTCTCATAAATTTATAATTTGACAGCTGACTGCCATCATTTACAACTATAATTCTCCAAGCCTTTGAGAGGAGCTTTAATTTTTCTATTTCCAAAGAAAATGGTAAATCTACAATAATCTCATCATAATTGTCCATTCCCTGTATATTGCCTATCAAAGTATCAATATCTGCATATGAAATTTCCAATATATCAAGTGCCACCTTTGTAGACGAAAAGTATGACACTCCTTCCTGGCTTTGCTTTATACAGCTTTCAAGCTTCAATAACAGATTTGCCTTTCTGCTCTTAAGCGAATATATAACATCACTCATAGTGGCGTTTCCTTCTGCCTGAAAGAAAACATCTGTTGTGCCACACTGTTCTAAATTTAAATAAAATACCTTTTTCCCCATATTCGCATGTGCTATCGCACATGCCGCTGCAACAGTCGATGTTCCAACCCCACCACATGGTGATGTAAAAATAACCACACTGCTCTTATCATTTTCTCCGCTGATAGTAGCCACATTTGCAGCCATATCAGAATATACTCCAAGTATCTGCTTAAATATAACGTCAACACGCTGATACTTGCATATGGCAATTTCATCCTTTATTAACTCTATACCGGGTGTCCCTGTAAAATAGGCAAGTCCACAATTTCTCTTGAATTCAGATTTATCAATATTAAAATCTTCTTCAGCTATTAATACATCTATTCTGTATTCTTTTACCGATTCTATTGCGTTTTTTTCATCTGTAAATGAATAAACCTCTAATTTATCAGCATACTTTGTATTAAATACTCCTGTAAGCCTATCCAAGTACTCTTTATCTTTGTCAAGCAATGCAACCTTAATCTTCATAGCACAACCACCTTCATCTTAAGTCCTCTTTTGCCTATATTTTGCCACTTTCATTACTATGTGTCAATACATCTTTTACTTATAGTTAATATTTTTATAATATTTTGACACAGATATTTTATATACTATCAATGTTCTTTTTATTCAATATTCACAATTTTCCATATGTTAATTTCTGATTTTCAGTGCGTAATTTAATTTTTCATAATTCAGCTACAATTAGTCATAATAATTTTTACTAATTGAAATTATAATATGGGAGGTTTATATGAACAATATTATTCTAAATCCAAAAGAACTTGGTGAGCGCATACGTAAACTACGTTTTAAAAGAAATAAAACACAATCTTATTTTGCTGATATGTTATACATCTCACCTTCATATCTGGCCCTTATAGAGTCCGGAAAGCGAGTTCCTAATCTTGACTTACTTATCCATATAGCAAAATTCACAGATGTCACTCTCGATTATCTTGTTTTCGGAGATGATCCTAATTGCGACCCTTTGCAAATGACATTTAACAGACTCTGTGATAGCTATGATAAAAAACAGATGGAAAATGCTATGAAACTAGCTGAGTTTTACCTTGAAATGACAAAAGATGATGATAAAATCAAAGACAATATAAATAAAAAATAATTTTCCATTGCCAATCTCCTTCCTTATTTCTATAATATTCACATACCATATATTCACATACCATATATTCAAATGCAGCATATTAAGAAAGGGGATTTTCAATGAACACTTTTTCAGAAGTTTTTAAAGCTATCGCAAGCTACCCATGGCAGGTAAATGTGGGTGTGCTTTCACTAATACCACTGTACATCATAGATTTTAAGTTTTTCTGCAAATTAAATATTGGTTTACAGCGCAAGATAGCACTTGCAAAGTAGCGTGGACATGTAGTGCGAGGCATGATTGTGAAGGAGGATGCAAAGAGGCTCGTTGTCAATAATTCACAATCCGCTTACAGCTACTGGGCTGCCAGATACACATATACTGTAGACGGAAAGGAGTACCGCAAGCGTTTTTCATGCGATAACAGACATAGCACCCGTTCTGAGCTTAGGACTATCGTAAATGTGTACTGGCTTGATGACCCGAACAAGCCTTTCTGGGACTATAGCAGCGATTCACTTGGCGCATGGTTTGGAATTTTTACGATATTGTTTCCATGGATTGGGGCTATACTTATCATACAGCTGTTAGGCGGTGCCGATGCAATAGCGCAGTACAATAACAGTCGAATGTGATACTTTTGGGCACAAAAAATCCGCTATACCAAATACAATGGTTAGCGGATTTTTACTATTTACATTTTGATAAATTATTCATGCCTGATGCTACACAGTCTCAGGCACCTTATAGCCTGCTTCACTCATTAATTTTTCAAACTCACTGACACTGACACCGGCTTCCTCGGCTGCAGTATCAATATCGAGCTTACCCTTTGTTACTAAAGTAAACAGCATCTTATTTTCTCCTATTTCCATCCCCTCTTCAATAGCATCAGCTCTTTCAAGCTCAAGCTGCCTGTCAAATTCATAATTTAACTGCATACTCTTCGTCACCTCACTTCTGTAAGTCTTTAGAAACTCCTTCAGTTTAACATATGTGAAAGAAATAGCAAGCGGTTTGTATTTTATTATATTGTTTTTGTTGTATATGCAACATATTTTTGGACAAAATTATAGTAATATTGTATTATAAATAATGAAGTCAACATTCAAGAAAGAAGGACAAGAAATCCTATGGACAAGGTTTTCAAAATAGAAGATTTACGCCCTATCCGCGACGAGATGACCATCTCACGAAATTCAAGACTAAGTGAAAAAACACCCATAACCTATTTTTCTCTCGGTAAGGGCACGTCAATCTCTCAGGATTCCTACGATAATACCACTGTATACATCGGTGCAAAAGGATGCGCTGATTTTCTTATCGGAGATTATGCTGCAAAACATACCATATCAGAAGGTGATATGCTGGTAGTCCCTTCGAAAACACTCTGCGGAGTAACAACAGAAACCGGCTGTATTTACACCGAAATCATCATAAAAAAGGAGAACAACAATATGAACAAAATTATCAAATCAGGCGAGGTCATGAAGCTTAAGGATCTTATCTCATATGAGGATGGCAGTATCACGAACATTGATGTGGTAAGCAACGACACAATGAAATTCGTGCTTATGGCATTCGATGAGGGCACCGGTCTCACACCGCATCGCGCTCCGGGAAATGCAATAATTTTCGCACTCGAGGGCAAGGCTGTAATAGACTACGAGGGCAAAGATTACACAATCTCAGCAGGCGAAAATTTCCGTTTTGACAAAAACGGACTGCACAGCGTAACCGCTGACGAAAGGTTCAAGATGGGACTTCTTCTGGTGTTGGAGTAAAGCACATTAAAAAGCACAAAAAATCCGCTATACCAAATACAATGGTTAGCGGATTTTTGCTATTTACATTTTGATAAATTATTCATGCCTGATGCTACACAGTCTCAGGCACCTTATAGCCTGCTTCACTCATTAATTTCTCAAACTCACTGACACTGACACCGGCTTCCTCTGCTGCAGTATCAATATCGAGCTTGCCCTTTGTTACCAGAGTAAACAACATCTTATTCTCCCCCTGTTGTATTCCAAGCTTTTTATGATCTTCCCATGCCTTACACACATTAATCACCTCTTCCTTTTCTTCATACTCAATATCTGTTCCTGCAAACAAATTCATTGCTGCTATTGTCTCAACATCGACTTTTTTAAAAATATCATCTGTCATGATTAAATCATTTAGTTTTCTTTCATCTGATGCATTTTTTAACACCTCAAATAATGGTCTTAGACCAGTCTCAAACATTGAAAAATCTGTCAGCTCAAGTGGATTCAACAGATTAATTTTATAATCGTTTATAAGTGGAAATATTCTCTCATCCATCTGTGGCATCATTTCAATCAGACTTCTTGGTCCATCCCACTTTGATGTACCAAGATATAATGTTATGGTTATCACCGGAGTCAGTTTGTCATCTTGCGTGAATCCTGACAAAAATTCCTCTGATGATTTATAATCCTTGTTCTTCTGATGTCGCTTCTTTGCTTCATTGACCTGGTCACCATAATTCAATGCATCATACATCATGGTTTTTACAGGCATAGCATAGTGCACATCAGTCTGTGCTTCTATGCCTATCAATACAATATACATGTTTCCTGTATATTTGACTGAAACACTCTTAAGCAAGTCTCTCCATTTCTGCCTGATAATCTGTTTCCTGTCAATTCCAAATATAGATAATACCTCTGTGGAATCACATTCCTTCAAATCCTGCGGTTTGATAATTTTGGCTCCGCCAAACAACATGTAGTTGCAGATTTCACTAAACCTGCGATTGTCTGACAGATACTCTTTGGCTTTTGAATCTTTTACGCCCAATTTTCTTCTCCTATTCACTTGTGTGAGCAGGAAATGGCATCAAATGAGAATTGTAATTTACCTACAATCTGCATACATTCTACGTACCCCTACATATAAATATGGCATTATTCTACACCTGACATATTATTTTCCTGCTATTTACTGGTATCTTAAAGCATCGAAAATTTCCATGTCCTTTGTAGAATGATGCGAAGTGGTCTGCCCTCTTCAAAGTGATACGCACCAATTATTGACGTGTTATGTGGTGACGCTCTACAGAAATATAATGCTTTGACTAAATTGTAACATAGGGATATTCTTTTGTCATTATGAAAATCAATGTATTTTATATTTTATAACCCTCATTTTTTATCCGTTGTCATCAATCCCTTAATTGATTATAATATAAATATGCGTATAGAAGCTTAATAATTTAAGTGCTGACAGCAACATACTATTGCAGGGAGATAAGATGAACAACGATATAAAATACAAGCTGGCCAATGCCATGAAGGAATGCATGTTTTCCTCTCCTGTCGAGAAAATTACGGTTAAGGAAATCTGCGATACATGTGGTGTGACCAGACAAACCTTTTACAGAAATTTTCAGGACAAATATGACCTGATAAACTGGTATTTTGATAAGATACTGATTGAATCCTTTCACCAGATGGGTGAGGGCAGTACCGTGTACGAAAGCCTTGTTAAAAAATTTGAATATATCCGGATGGAGCAACTTTTCTTTAAGGCTGCTTTTAAAAATGATGAGCAGAACAATCTAAAGGAGCATGATTTTGAGCTGATTCGTCAGTTTTATATTGACCAGATTGAGGGAAAAAGTCACCGGAAAATATCCGACAAGCTATTGTTCCAGCTTGAGATGTACTGTCAGGGCTCTGTCTTTATGACAACACAGTGGGTGCTTGGCAATAAAAACTTCACCCCTCAGGAGCTTGCCGGACTGCTCGCTGATGCTATGCCAAAGGAGCTTGCCGACGTATTTCGCGAGGTAAACCTGATATAATTCAAGGTAATATTCAGAACCATTTAGAACAAGTATCGTGCGTTTTTACAAATATGCACGGTGGTCTTAATAGTTATATCAACGTTAAAAATCCGGGAATGCTGTCAATTGACAGTTCCCGGATTTTCTATTTTATTTCATTCTTAATCGTAACTATTCACAAACATCCCACATACATTCGCAAAATATCACGATACTCATGCTTTCGCTAAAATGTCAAACTATACATCCCTGTAAGCTGTTGCAGAATTACATAATCTTACGGAAAAGAGCCTTCAAATCCTCAACACTTGCATCCTTTGGATTTCCAGGTGCACATGCATCCGCGTGAGCAGACTCTGCGAGGAAGTCTAAGTCATCCTCCTTAATAGCTTCAAGCTTTGTTGGGATTCCTACATCTACAGAGAGCTGCGCTACAGCATCGATTGCAGCCTTTCTGTACTCCTCTACAGACATATCATCTACGCCCTTTACTCCCATTGCGCGGGCAATTTCACGATATTTTTCGCCTGTACAGTCTGCATTGTACTCCATTACAATTGGAAGCATCATAGCACATGCTACTCCGTGTGGTGTATCATAAACAGCTCCGAGTGTATGAGCCATTGAATGAGCGATTCCAAGACCTACATTTGAGAATCCCATTCCGGCAATGTACTCTCCAAGTGCCATGCCCTCACGTCCCTCTTTTTCATTGGCAACTGCACTTCTTAAGGATCTTGCAATAATCTCTATTGCTTTGAGATGGAACATGTCTGTCATCTCCCAGGCAGCCTTTGTTGTGTAGCCCTCGATAGCATGTGTGAGTGCGTCCATACCTGTTGATGCTGTAAGTCCCTTTGGCATTGATGACATCATGTCTGGGTCTACGATTGCGATGATTGGCATGTCATGTGGGTCCACACATACAAACTTTCTCTTTCTCTCTACATCTGTGATGACATAGTTGATTGTAACCTCTGCTGCTGTTCCTGCTGTTGTAGGTACTGCGATGATAGGAACACAAGGCTTCTTTGTAGGTGCAACACCCTCTAAGCTTCTTACATCCTCAAACTCCGGGTTTGCGATGATGATACCGATTGCCTTTGATGTATCCATAGAAGAGCCGCCTCCGATTGCAATGAGGTAATCAGCTCCTGATTTCTTAAATGTCTCTACGCCATGCTTTACGTTGTCGATTGTTGGATTTGGCTTAATCTCTGAGTAAAGCTCATATTCCAATCCGTTCTTATCAAGGATATCTGTTACCTTTGCTGTAACTCCAAATTTGATTAAGTCAGGGTCAGAGCATACCAGTGCTTTTTTAAAGCCATGCGCCTTTGCCTCTGTTGCAATCTCCTGGATTGCACCTGATCCGTGATAAGATGTCTCGTTTAACATGATTCTGTTAGCCATAGTGTAAAATCTCCTTCCAATTTTAAAAAATACTCCTAAAAAACTCTGCCGATAAATTCTTATAACTTATCTGCCTGACTATATTTTAACAAAGTATTAAACGAGATGTAAGTTACAAACCTGCCAATGTGTAACATACCTGTTGCAATATGTAACCTGCCGGTTACCTATGTATATCCCACCGACTGCCAATCACACCTTATGGCTGTCTGATATAACTTTCTTTAACTCTCTTGCCGCCGCACTAATCGGGTGATGAATATCGTATACCATACATATATTTCTCTGCGGTATCTCCTCCTCCAGAGCTATCTCTACAATCTCGCGATTTGCTATCGCAGTCTCTGCCATAGGCTTTGGCATAAAGGCAAGACCAAGCTCACTTTTCACAAGTGGCAGTATCTGATCTGTCGTTGCGGTCTCTGTATCAGGCGCAAATTCAAGTCCGTGTGACATAAAAAGCCTGTTAAAAAACTGAAATGTCATGGTCTCCCGCCCCAGTCCGATAAGCGGATAATTATGCAGCTCCTTTAATGACAGAGTCTGGCTTCCGAGTGCAGTAAAGGTGGTTCCACCCACAAGAATCTCCTGAAACGAGCCAAGCTTTATCATCTTAAGAGGGGCCTCCACCTCAGCCGGTGTCGATACCACTGCAAAATCAATCATGCCGTTTTTTACGGCATTTATAGCCTGTGGGGTGGAGTGATTATATATCTTAAGCCTGATACCCGGATATGTCATGTGAAAAGGTTTTAGCCTGTCAAGCAGATATATGTTTAGAGCTGTCTCACTGGCTCCTATTGATACGCTTCCGTGTGACAGTCCTGTGCTGTCTGACAGCTCCTCCTCCGCAGCAAGTATCTGTGACATCGCTGCAGATACTTGCGCGTACAGACGCTCTCCCTCCGGTGTGAGCTGCACACCTCTGTTATTTCTGATAAAAAGTATGCTGTTTATCTGCTGCTCCAAATTGTTCATGGCGCGGGTTACATTTGGCTGGCTGTTTCCGAGCGCCCTCGCAGCCTTTGTGAAATTGCAGTATTTTGCAACATAATAAAATATCTTGTAGTACTCAAAATTTATATCCATATTTAAAGCCTCCTTTTTATTATCGTTTTACCGGTCATTTTTCCGGTAATACACAGATACTAATGATATAATAATATGATATTTCAATTATATCAATTATACTTTTTACTTATTATAATCATAATTGTATAATCATAAATGCTCAAAAGAGAAATATTGATTATATAAGAAAAGGACGTGTTTCAAATGAGTGAAAAGACAATGTTTCCAAGAGAAGATCATGCAGACATTCTGTTTCAGAAGATATTAAATGATCCATGGGCCTGTGACAGGCTTATGGAAACCTTCAATGAAAATCTGGTTTACAACGATGAATTTGATGTATCACTTCCGGCAGAAAAATTTGCTAAAGCTCTCTTCAATGCATATACCAACCGCGATCTTTCCGCACTGCTTATGTGCCTGTGCAACAACACCGTATTTGATTTGCTGCGCAATTCATATATCATACCGTACAGGTTCAATGCCGACGGACATCAAAATCCGATAATCATGACCGATGAACACGGAAATCCGCTGCCCGAGTATAAACACATATCTCACGACAAGAACTATATACATTTTCACGAAATATATAACGATATGCCAGACAAAAAGGATATCTACTACGCACAGGCTTACCGCTACAGCCACACATATGATTCCGAGCATATGACTCCCACGCAGCAGGTCATTGTAAAGCATGACGGAATACTCTTGATACGAGAGCTTCCCGATACCGTAAAACTCAAGGAGACTGAGGCTGAGGCTTACTCTGCTGTATGGGATCTGATGATACAGATTGAAAAGGAGCTTCCTATGGCATATGTTTTTTACGGTCAGGACTCTCTTGTGGAAAATGACAAGCGGTATGATGAAATTGGTATTTTCCTGCGAAGCTCTCATTTCCTAAAAAATCTAGAAAAACATGTCCAAAAGGCCGAGGCGATAATTTATGGCAGATAACAGCTACACAGATATCATGGAAAAAAATCATATGGAAATCCCCTGGCATGATTATGCCAGACAGGATGGAAATATACTCATAGATAAGGCGGGACTGATTGAAAAAGCCTCTGTAATCGGACGTGTCGGACTCATCATGCTCTCCTGCGGCACAGGAGCCTGGCGTGTGAGAACCTCCATGAACCGGCTCTCAAAGGTGCTTGGTGTCACATGTACAGTGGATGTCGGACTTATGTCAATCGAGTTTAACTGTTTTGACGGCACTGACTGTATATCGCAGTCACTCAGCATAGCAAACACAGGTGTAAACACCTCAAAGCTCTATCGCATGGAGCAGTTTGTCGACAATTTTCCTAACGAGGAAGCTCATCTGACCGGCGAAGAAATCCACCGTCGACTCGATGAGATAGAGCAGATTCATGCCATTTACTCCCCTGCAAGGCTTGGGCTTGCAGCCGCTATAGCATGCTGTGCCTTCACGTTTTTGCTCGGCGGAGGCCCTATCGAGATGATGCTGGCATTTATAGCAGCCGGCATCGGAAATCTCATACGAACCAAGCTTATAAAGCATCATTTTACCTTGTTCCTTAATATAGCGGTATCAATTTCTGCCTCATGCTTCATATATGCGGCACTTTTAAAAATAGCAGAGATGGCTTTCAATGTACCATCAATTCATGAAGCCGGATACATCTGTTCCATGCTCTTTATCATTCCGGGATTTCCGTTTATTACAAGCGGAATCGACCTGGCAAAGCTGGATCTGCGCTCCGGTCTTGAACGCCTTGCCTATGCAATAATAATAGTCATGGTAGCCACGATGTTTGCATGGATTATGGCGCTGCTTCTGCAGCTTAAGCCTATGGACTTTGAAGATTTGGATCTGGGCCCCGTACTACATCTAATCCTGAGGCTTATAATGAGCTTCTTCGGTGTGTTTGGATTCTCAATCATGTTCAACAGCCCTGCTTCCATGGCTGCAACAGCTGCTCTTATCGGTGCCATAGCAAATTCACTGCGGCTTGAGCTGGTAGACCTGACAGGTATGCCGGCTCCTGCTGCCGCATTTGCCGGAGCTCTCACAGCAGGGCTTCTCGCATCATTTATCAAGGAAAACAACGGATATCCAAGAATATCCCTTACTGTTCCATCCATAGTCATAATGGTTCCGGGACTTTATCTGTATCGGGCTATATACAATTTCGGCATAATGGCACTTTCGGATGCTGTTTCATGGTTTGCATCAGCAATCATGATTATCATTGCACTGCCGCTCGGACTCATCTTTGCAAGAATACTAACTGATAAGACGTTTAGGTATTGCACATAACAGAATCATACACATTATAAGCAGACTTGTTTTATACCATTCAAAATCCGGACAGTACAAGCTCTGCACCAACATCCAAATATTAAACTCAAAAAACAAGGAGGCATTCATCATGCTTACAGCAGTTACAGGAATAAACTGGGGAGACGAGGGAAAGGGTCGTGTCATCGACCTTCTCGCAGAACATGCGGATATCGTAGTCCGCTATCAGGGTGGTAACAATGCAGGACACACAGTAGTTAATAAACAGGGAAAATTTGTCTTAAATCTGCTTCCATCCGGAATACTTCACCCAGATGTAGTATGTGTGCTCGGTGACGGAATGGTTATTGACCTAAACCATCTGTCCAATGAAATTGCACAGATCAGAACACAAGATGTATCTGTTTCACCAAAAAACCTGAAATTATCAACAAGAGCCACAATTTCAATGCCGTGGCATAAAATACAGGATGAGCTTGAGGAAGAGCGACTTTCAAAGTCCGGAGCAGCCTTCGGCTCTACCAAACGCGGTATTGCCTATGCATACAGCGATAAATACCGTAAAAAAACAATCCGTCTCGGTGATTTACTCCACTTAGACGAAGAGAATGTACAGGCCAGACTTAAGACAATGCTTGAAGCTAAAAACCTTGAGCTTGCAGGCTGCTATCATCAGGAACCTATGTCTCTGTCAGCTCTTTTGTCATGGTGCAGGCAGAAGGCTGCAAAATATGCACCTTATATCACAGATACCGGTGCATTCATTGAGGATGCACTATCAAAGGGAAAGCGTGTTGTACTTGAAGCACAGCTTGGTGCAATGAGGGATATAGACTATGGTATTTTCCCATATACTTCAAGCTCCTCCACCATCTCAGCTTACGGTCCTATAGGTGCCGGTATCCCCGGTGCCTCATTAGATCATGTGGTCGGTGTACTAAAGGCATACTCTACCTGTGTCGGAGCCGGACCATTTGTCGCAGAAAAAGCTATGAACGGTGAATGGACTGAAATGGTCCGCAAGTATGGAGGCGAATATGGTGCTGCCACTGGAAGACCACGTCGTGTGGGTCCATTTGATGCCGTTGCAAGCCGCTATGGTCTAAAATGCCAGCATGCTGACAAAATCGCACTGACCAAGCTAGATGTCCTGAGCATCATGGATCAGATTCCTGTTATCACAGGATATCAGTATAAAAATGCCGTAACAAACGTCTTTGACCCTACCGAAAATCTCGAAAAATATACCCCGGTAGTCAAAATGCTGCCGGGGTGGAAAACCGATATATCAAATTGCAGGTCATATGATGAGTTGCCTGTAAATGCTAAGCGCTACATAAGCTTCCTTGAGGACATGCTAAGACACGAAATACAATTTGTCTCAGTTGGAGCTGAGAGAAATCAATATCTTCTCAATGGTAAGTGGCTGTAATTGCCTTTAACCGACCTTTGCCTTGTTCTTCTTAGTCGCTGCCTCTGTCATCGCATACGGATCAAGCACCACATCAAGCTGCTTTTCCTTCATAAGTCCGTGATTTAAAAGCAGCTTCCGGCAGCGCTCCTCATTTGCGGTTATTCCGATTATGCAGTTGTCAGTAAGTGTATCTACAGCATGCGTGAGTGTGCTTATCGAATCAAAAAGATTATAGAATTGATTCCGTGATTCTAAAAAAATAATATATTATTTTTCTGATTTACTAAGATATTGTATACACGAATGTGCTGCCACATTTCCTTCTCCGACAGCCTTCGTATACTGGTATGGCCTGCCTGTGCAGTCTCCTGCCGCAAAACAGCCTGCTACATTTGTCTGTTGGGCTCTATCCACCAATATATGTCCGTTTTCTATTTCAAGCTGCGGCATAAGCTTTGATGGTGCGATGGCGTTCCTGAGGCAGAATACTCCGTCTACGCTCTCAGTCTTTCCGCTTCGAAGCGTAATTCCTTCCACAAATGAGTCACCGATTAATGCTATAGGTGCATCCTTTGATATCTTTACATTTTGAAGCTCTATTTCACTGTCATTATAGGCTGGGAAATACAATACCTCTGCCGCAAGATCCGCAAGATATTTCACCTCATGCTCATACTTTTTGTCATTGCATATGACAGCTATCCTTTTATCCTTGTAAAACATGCCATCACAGGTGGCACAGTAGCTGAGCCTTTTTCCAAGCAGCTCATCCTCCCTGTCCAGCTGCTTTGCAGACATCACACCCATGCAAAGTATGAGAGTCCTTGCCTCATACATCTCATTGTCTGCAAGCACCATAAAGCCGTTTCCTGCAGGCATGATATTGGTCACAGTCTTTTCTGTTATATCAATTCCCGCAGCTCTCCTATGAGCGTCAAAGCGTTCAAACAGCTCCTGTCCGCTTATCTGTGGAAATCCGGGATAGTTTGTGATTTTCTCTGCCTTTTGCACCTTTTCGCTTAGGTTCTTCGAACCAAACCAAATAAAATCCTTTTTATATGTTTTTAAATTCAGGGCTGCCGACAGTCCGGCAGGACCTGTTCCTATTATTATACTATCATACATGCTATGCTCCTTGTACCAAATGTTTGTATATATTTAGACCTTATATATTGTGGGACACTAAGGTATACATCGAATTGCATGCAAGCATGCATCGATGATATCTTTTGACCCTATAATCATATTATATTATTGCAATGTCACATACAGTGCGCCTTCAATGCTTCGATATACTCCCTTGCATATCGTGAGAGTACCACACCCTTTCTGCTGATAATGCCTATCCTCATATACTCCTCCACATCAAGTGGCTTTGATATAATATTCCTTCCATTCAACTCAGCGGAAATCACTCCTGAGCACACTGTGTAGCCATTTAAGCCAATTATCAGATTAAAAAGTGTAGCTCTGTCTCTGACTCTGATATTCTTTCTGCTGTCAAGAGTGCTGACAAACTCCTCCGAAAAATACTGTGAATTGTACTCTCCCTGCTCATACGTCAGGTACGGATAGTCCTGCAGATCATCCATCGTGATGCTCTTTTTTGAAGCAAGCGGGTGACTGTCACATATGAATACATGCGGTGTGGCTGTAAAAAGCTCTGTGAACTCCAGTTCATTACGCTTTAGCATCTTTGAAAGCACCTCCGTATTCTTGGAGCTTAGATATATGACTCCCAGCTCACTCTTTAAATTCGTGACATCCTCAATAATTTCGTGAGTCTGCTCCTCCCTGATGGTAAAATCATACTGATATGCATCAAACTCTCTGATTACATCCACAAATGCATTCACCGCAAAGGAATAGTGCTGACACGATACCGCAAAGTGCGGCTTACTCACCACATCATCCTTGTAGATTCCCTCTATGAGATCTACCTGCTCGAGCACCTGTCTGGCATGACCGAGAAATCTCTCACCATCTTCTGATAGTATCACTCCCTTGTTTGTCCTGATGAAAATAACTATCTGCATCTCTTTTTCCAGGTCATGTATAGCGCTGGTCACAGTGGGCTGCGAGACAAAAAGCTGCTTTGCAGCCTCTGTTATATTGCCGCATTCTGCCACTGTCACCACGTATTTTAATTGTTGCAGAGTCATGTTCATTCTCCTTTTGTTACATATCGAAATATTATTTTACACATTAAATGTCTTACATCGCTTAAGTCATCTCGAAACTATTACTGTATACCGATAATCTTTCTCAGAATCTCACCCAACAGCTTTCCAAGCATAAGCGGAATGACAACAAGCACCACATACCACAGCAGCTTGTCATACCACACCCTGCCATCATTTATCACACAGATAAAGTGCATGGCAACAACTGCCACTGCAAATACAGATGCAAGAAGCTGCAAAAAGCTCGCCACATGAAGCTTATTTGTTACCTTGCCGAACGTAAATAAAAGCATCGCACCAAATAACATCGCTATATCTGCCTCCCACGGTATCATTTTACTATACGAAAACAGCTTAAACATATCACGAAACTCCATATGCAGCTCAAGAAACAAATCCACTGATGCTATCATGAGCAATACTGCTCCTATTGTCGAAAATACCGCTGCCAGATATACATAATTGTTTCCAATCCTGTGCTGTCTGAGCTTATATTTAAGCATACCCTTTTTCTGCACATACTGTGTACGCAGATAAGAATCTGTCGCAGAGGCAATAGCCCTGTCGCAGTACTCGGCTGCTGTCCTGTATACTTTGACTCCGGCATCGTTATTTTTAAGGGCAAACTCCACAAGGCTCTCTCCTGCCCTGTTGTTGCCACGCTCCGTCGCAGTAACCAGATACCCTGCACCAAGCTTCTGCTCCTTGCCATCAAAAAAGGTAGCGACCAGATACTGTCCGTAATCGGCAAGTGCATCCACATTTCCAAGCTCCACCGCTTTCTTCCACCAAAACACTGCTCGCCCGGGATCTCTGTATGTGCCCTGGCCTCTTTCAAACATATTTGCTACCATATTCATTGCATCTGCATCTTGCGCCTCTGCCAGCGACAGAAACTGACGAAATGCGCTCTCCATATCATTTTGTCTGTATGCCACCATAGCCATATCAAACGCTGTGCTTTTCATATTATTCTCCTTGACAGCCTTTGCTGTTATTTTTTTATTATAATATATTTAAAGCAATGATAGCAATATAACTTCTTTCCCAATTTATAGTAAATGCCGCACCCGAAGGTGCGGCATCTAAGAGGTTTATAAAATGTTTAGTTTAAAAGCTGTTTTATTTGCAAGCTTTTTTCTTGCGATATGTAGCTGCTGTGATTGCAACCATTGCGAGTCCAAGTAAGCATACATATGTAGCTGCTTCATTGTCATCGCCACTCTTTGGAGCTGCTTTTTTGGTTTCAATAGCTGCCTTATCTGTTACGGAAATAACTCCATCTTTCTTTACTGGTGTTGGTGTTGGTGTTGGATCTTTCTTGCCCGGGTCTGCCGGTGTTGGATCTACTGTTTTCTTCACCTCGGTAAGAATGACTGTTCCACCATCCTTTGCTGCCGGAATGCTTACTGTTACTGTCTTATCAGAAGAAACAGTATATGTTTTACCATCATAAAGATTTTTAACTGTATCTCCTGCATTTGCATTAACCGGAACTTTTACTTCTTTTGCGGTATCATTGATATTCATACCAACATATAATGTAGTATCACCATAGCTTCTTGCAATTACATCATAGCCTTCCTCATCAGAACTTGCCACAACATTTCTGCTTCCTCTTGCGAATACATCTGTGTATGCATTACGGATTGAAAGCATGGTCTTGTAATGTTTGTAAATACTATTGTTGTCTGCCTTCTGTGCTTCTAACTCTTTCCAATCAAAGTCACGACGATTTGTCTGGTTTGGCCAGTCATTAGCTCCTGCCTGACCAAGCTCATCTCCATAGTAAATAACCGGCTGGCCCTTGGCTGTAATCTGAAGAGTAGCTGCTACCTTCATCACGTTATAAGCCTCTTCCTCCGAGAATTTACTCTCATTTACAAGCTTGTACTGAAGAGTATCCTCATCATGGCTGTTTAAGAAATTACCCATTGTTGCTGTATTGTTTAGTACTCCATTACGCTTTAACAATGAGTTTTCAACTGTAGAAATCTTTCCGCCTACAAAATCCTTTGCAAAATCATTGAAATCGAAGTCAAGGAGTGCATCCATGCTTCCTGTTCCAAGTTCTCCGGCGGTATTAGCATATCCGGCTCCAGAGTACTCTCCAATCATCTTAAAGTCTGGGTTTACTTTCGTAAGAGAGTTCTTTAAAGCTGACCATGTAGTAGAATCAACATGCTTTACCGTGTCTACACGATAATAGTCAATGTCAAATTCATCCATCCATTCTGTCTGCCATTCAATCAACTGATTTCTTACTTCCGAATCTTCTGTTACGAAGTCAGGGAGGTCTGAAAGTGGTGCTAACTTGTCATCTCCGGAAACAGTATTGCTGCTGTCACGAAGCATCTTGATTGCATTTCCATCCTTATCTTTGAGAATATTATTGAAATAATTCTCTGTACCATAGCCTGCATGATTTAATACCACATCAACCATAAGCTTCATTCCACGGCTGTGTGCTGCATCAAGAAGTGCGGCAAACTCTTCCTTTGTTCCAAGGTGCTTATTAAGCTCTGTGAAGTCACTAGCCCAGTAACCATGATAACCATAGGTAGCTGTATCTGTCTTTGCGTCATGCTGATCATCTGTGATATTCTCTACTATTGGTGTAATCCAGATAGTATTTACACCTAAATCCTCGAGATAGTCAAGCTTCTCAGTTAATCCTGCAAAATCTCCACCATGATAGCTTGAACCACCCTTTTTAGCACTTGTATCGTAGTCTCCTACTCCATAAGCATCATTGTTGCTTGCATCTCCATCAAAGAAACGATCAGTTACAGCAAAGTAAATCACTGCCTCATCCCAATCAAAATCTCCATCTGTTTTAACACGATCTGTTACAGTAACATTTACTTCTGTTGTGTATACATTTCCATATACATCCTTTACAGTTACAGGAATTGTCTTAACTCCTGTGGTTATTGTATTCAGACAGGAAATGGTTGCTTCCATTAATTCTGGGTCAATTGCATATTCTCTGCTTAATCCTAATGCACTTAAATCTGCTGTTGCGGCTGCTACTTCAAATTCAGTCATATCTTCGCCATCAGCTGGATTATACTTAACAGTTAATACATTGTTATCATTGTAATCCATAGTAGGCTGGGATAATTCTGCACTGATGCTCATATTGAATTTCTTGTAGTGGCAGACACTGCATGTCTTTCCAGCATAATCTTTTGTATTCTCGTTAAATGCATCAAGTTTCTCTTCACCATCTACTGTATAGTAGTAACAGTAATCTCCTGTTGTGATGTCAGTTAAGTCATAGCTGAATCTCTCATTTGCAGCATCATAAGTCATCGCATGCTTTTCACCATTTATTGTAATACTTACTTTATCTGCAATAGATTTCTGTGTATTATCAGCAGCAATCATCTCATCATCTCTATAATAGAAATGAATCTTTCCATTCTCACCATCCAATACACATCCAACATTTGATGGAATAACCTCTGTGATTCCCTCACCCTGTACAAATTTTGCTTTTACAAGATTCTGATTTGCCGGTACACTTACATAATGGTCTCCGCCATCTTTATCAGCCCACTCATCATCTGCTGTACTTCTTCTCATACAGAAAGATAACATCATATCTGCTGTAGTATCTTTTACCGGAATCTTGGCTACCATCTTGCCATTCATTTTCTGGAAGTTAACAGTAACCTTATCTCCAAATCCACTGTTCCATGTAAAGATATTCCAACCATCATAGTCACCAACTGGTCTGTCATATTCGACCATTACATAACGCTCTCTTGGTTTTACAAGCTCTGGAATGGTTGTGTATGCTTCTTTGCTGTTTGATGTAATGTAAAGAGTTACATTTTCATCTTTTGCTGTGTTGTCATATGAAATTTCATCATTCTGCCAAGACCATGTATCACCATAGTTCTTTGGAATAATACGAATATTTTTATAATATGGAAGCTTTACAGTAGCTTTAAGCCATGTATTTCCATCGTCTAACTGCTCTGTTCCAGAAAAATTATAAAGAACTCCATCAGCTCCGCCATCCTGCCAAATCCACAGGGAACTTGCATCTGCTGCCATATGACCTGCACTAAAATCATGATAGTAAATAGTATATGTATAAACTTTATCTACTACCGGAATTGTAATATCTTTTGTTACTCCGTTATAAGCTACACGGATAGTTACATCTGTTCCTTTATATGAGGTTGGAACCTTAAGAGTTGTGCCACTTACTGTAATACCTTCTGAAACAGCAGTATAAGTTACACCTACACCTTCAGTCTTGCTTCCCTTGGTATCACCCGCATAATAGGTTCCTTTTGCCGGAAGTGAAATGTCTACTCCTTTTTCTACCTGTGCCGGTGTTTTCACATCCAATGTTTTAATATAACTAATTGTTATATCTGTCTTTTTATCATTATCTGTCTTGTCCAACTTCATGGTAATATCTGCCGGTGCTTTCACTTCCAGCTGGACATTACTTTCGCCTGTCCATGCTTTACCCCAGCCATTTAATGCCGGATCTTCCAGAATCTTATATTCATAAGTTTGTGCCGGAACATTTTTAATAGAAATGCTGTATTCATTTTCATTTGTTTCAGACTTTGCAAAGTTTGGAGTTGCATTTTGATCCCAGCCTGTTCCAGGAAGTGTTCCTACCAAGAGGAAGGTTGTCTCTGTCTCTGGTAAATCAGGAACCGGTGTATTTCCTTCCGGATCAAGATAATATGCAAAATTGCTTCCGTCTTTTGCTACATAATATACATCAGTTGGTGTATCTTCTGTATACTGTGTTAACTTTGCATCATTAGCAGGATTTTTATAATTACTTGTGTTTTTATAATCTAAAAACTGAAATCCTGTAGTATCTGATTTCACTGTAAGATAATAATCCTTATCTCCATTTGTATTTGTTGCAGTTCCTTCACTGAAAACATAAGCACACGCTCCGCCCCAGCCTGGAACCTCTTTTGATACTCCGCCATTCGCATCATTACTTACTTCAATAGAATTGTATCCCCAAAACTGTACCGCCGGTTCTGTCCAATTCCAATTACTTGGCTTCATAAAATGAATAGTTACATTCATCGGAGTTGAAGCTGCTTTTACCAAGTTTCCTCCGATTGACGGAATCATAGTCATAATCATCGCCAATACCAGTATCAAACTGAATACCGAGCGGAATATGCCATGTTTCCTGTGAAAGCGTTCTTTTAACTTTCTCATATTTCTTCTCCTTTTCTTATTTTGTTTGTACGAAAATCCCCTTTCGCACGTTTTCGTACTTATATTATAATATTTTCGTTGGTTTTCGACTATTGGGATATATAGAGAATTACTTTACAAAATTTTGGTAAATTTTACTATTTATTCATTTTTATGTAACATATGCGAAATTTTTTTAGTACTAAAGGTCCTAGATATAATAGATAATTTTTCATTTGAAATTTTGTGAATTATTTTTTTAGTCTATATGACATGATTTAAGGGTCAAAACCACCTTATAAAAAATGGTTGGTACCTTGAAAACGTGAAGTTTTCAAGGTACCAATTTATGGTTTACAAGGGATTGATAGCATAGTAGGCAGACCTTGGTGAGCTGTAATCACTAAATCTTTTAAAACAGCTCCCAAAATTCAGCCCATAAGCCGGGAAATATGAGGCTTATGGCATAATGGTGGAAGCCTTTAGTTATTTCACAAAAAAGAGCCTGCACATTTCTGTGCAAGCTTCTTTTGAAAACTAAAAACTAAAATAATTATATTGTTTTTTAATTATATATTTAATCTCTAAATCAGCTATCCCCAGATGATTTCTTCCTTGGCGGCCTCCACATTTTCCTCGGAATGCTCCACTTCCTTTGAAAAGATCCTTGCCACCTCCATCTGGTCCTCTATGGTGAAGCTGCCACCGTTTTTGTAGAAGCGAGTGGCATTCATATCCCTGACTATCATGGTAAACATGACACTTAAATATGCATAAACCATGATATTTGAGTCATAGATGGCATTCATGATATATCTGAAGGTAAAGTATACAAGAAGCTGCTCGATATCGTTTTCACGGTAATCGCCGCTAGCCATGTACTCCTTCATGCGTTTTTCATAGTCCTCCTCTGTGAGAACTGACTGCATATCATCCTTGAAATCCTGCCATACCTGTCGCAAAAGCTCCATCTGATTGATGATACCGAAGCGGATGTCGAAATGCCCATATGAGAAATCATTAAACGAAAGCCAGTCTATATGCTTTTCAACATCGTTTTGGCTCAGCTTCTTCTGGTACTCGTTTGCCCTGTCAAGGTACTCATCCACGCGTACTCCGATTGGCTTTGTCCTGTCCTGGAGTATGGCAATCAGCTCGCGCTGCACCTCCTCAAAAAATGCTGCCTCTTCCTCTGTGACTCCCTGGTCATCATCGCTGTCGCCAAAAAGCTCCTGCTCTACAAACTTAACAGGCTTTGTTTTGCTGAAAAATATACGGCAGACCTCCTCGCACGCAAGGCTCAGGCACTTCTGTTCCACGTTTCTGTACTCTATGCCAAACCTTGGAAAATCGGTGCACACCTCACTAAGCGATGCCTCGCCAGCTGCTATGTACAAATCACACAGATTCTTGTCATTTAGCATAATACAGCGCCCGCAATTGTTTGTTCGGATGCCGTGCCCGCCATCCTCCGTCTCATACATTCCCTTTCTCAGACGCTCTCCGACCTCTCCGGGCAGTGTCTGATAATACTCATATGAATCCTCATCAATATCAATTTCCCAGCCCAGACAGCAACTATCCTTGCAATCTCCGGCTATACAGCTAAACTCTGAAAAATAATCAGGTACACGGACTATCATACTTCTCTCTCCTTCAGTAAATCTTCGTTTGTTGTATCACTGTGCTTATTTCTAAAGCGCGCTTCTATAGCCGCCCAGTCAGGGTCCTCATTTCCCTTAAAAAAGTTGTAGCCTATGTATCCGATGCACCACACAAGCCCTGCAAATGTCGTAGAAAATGCTATCTTTATGATACTCTTAAGCAAGAGTGGAAGTGTCAGCATATCATTGCCAAATGCTATGATAATCACATGAATAGGCTTAATCAGCATAAGATAGCCTCCCACATAAAGCGCTGCCAAAATGCCAAGCGCATAGCACAGTATTCCTAATAATTTGTCGCATTTTTTCTTCATTTCAAATCCTCTAATCAAATTTTTATCAAATTTTCTTCTCAAGTTCTCTAATCAAATTTTCTTCTCAAATTCTCTAATTACATTTTTATCAAATTTTCTTCTCAAATTCTCTTTTTCTAATTCAAATACAGCTGTTTAGTCACACATTACGATTTATATTTTCGTAAATTCCAGTATAGACACTTCTCCTGTCGCTCTTGTCTTTTCCATGTCTATCACACGCTGGTTTGCAGAGCCCTTGAATTTGAGCGTGATATCCTTCTGTTCCTCTATAAACGGACCATCTACCAGGACATCTATCATAGATAAAAGCTCATCCGTATACTCTGTGTGCTTGCGTCCGTTTTCTAACAGATCTTCGTACAGATAGCCCGTGTAAGCCCACACATCCTTATTGGGATAGCGCTCCTTAACTCTTCTCATAAACGGCACAAGCGCCTCCTGATTCTCCTCCTCAAAAGGATCACCGCCTAAAAGGGTAATTCCCTGCACATAGACAGGCTTAAGCGAGTCGAGTATCTCGTTTTGTATCTGTTCATCAAACGGCTCTCCATAGTCAAATTCCCATGTCTGCGGCTGAAAACAGCCCTTACAGTGATTTCTGCAGCCTGATACAAAAAGCACAGTGCGACACCCAAGTCCGTTTGCAATGTCACAATATTTTATTCCTGCGTAGTTCATACTTTTTCCTCGTGTCTTAAATTATAGTTCCATTTAAAAATTGCACTGCCTATTATTATAACATATCCTATCACACTTAGATAGTCCGGTATCTGTTGTAAAAAGACAAATCCCAGCAAGGCGGCAAAGATAACCTGCGAATAGTCGAACACCGATATCTCCTTTGCAGGTGCCTTGGTGTATGCCTTTGTGATTGAAAGCTGTCCGCCTGTAGCGGCAGCTCCTGCAAAAAGCAGCATGATAATCTGATATACACTCATAGGCTTTGCTCCGACAAACAGAAACGGAGCCGTCACTATACATGAAAATACCGAAAAGCACATGACTATCACAGGTCCTCTCTCTCCCTGCTTACCGAGCTTTCGCACAAATGTATACGCTACACCTGCGCCAAAACCTCCTATTACACCAATCATGGCATTAAAAAACTGCACATTCATAGATGGTTTCACCACAAAAACAGCACCTATAAATGCCGTCACCACGCACAGCCACTCTGTCTTGTTTGCTTTCTCCTTAAGCACAAAATATGACATGATTATGGCAAAAAACGGTGACAATTTGTTTAGAATATTGGCATCTGCGATGGCCAGATGGTCAACTGCATAGAAATTGCATATAAGCCCTGTTGTTCCAAAGAAGCTTCGCAGAAAAAGGCCCTTCCAGCTATCCTTTTTTATTTTGAAGCCTTCATCACTTTTTGCCAGTAAGATAACAGCCGCTACTGCTGCTACCGCATTCCTGAAAAAAGCCTTCTGCATGGTCGGCAAATCTCCCGACATCCTCACAAAAAACGTCATCAAGGCAAAAAAGAATCCTGCCATTATGATATATATTATTCCTTGTTTCTTATCGTTCATACTTATAGTATAACGTATTCTGTCAAGAGGGGGATAAACAAAACGTCTGCCATTTTGCTCGCAAAAAAGACCGCCCGGATGAGCGGTCCTTTTAAGATGAAGGGAAAAATATAAAAGAAAATAGTTTTAGTTAATGGTCTGTATCAGCCCTTCACACTTCCCATGGCAACACCACCTACGATGTGCTTTGAAAGAATAAGGTAAACAACTATTACAGGAAGGATAGAGAATGTAATCATCATATATACCTTTCCCATATCAAACTTTAAGAAGTCTGCACTTCTAAGCTGTGCTAACAGGATTGGAAGTGTCTTCTTGTTATTTTCGTGTAATATAAGTGCCGGAGTGAAGTAATTGTTCCAGCTGCTTACAAAGGAGAAAATTGCCTGTACTGCTATTGCCGGCTTCATCAACGGAAGCACTATATGATTAAATGTCCTAAACTCTCCGGAGCCGTCAATTCTCGCTGCCTCAATCAGAGACAATGGAAGTGAGCTCTCCATATACTGCTTCATGTAAAAATATGTGACAGGTGCAGCAATGGTCGGAACTATGAGTGGAATAAATGAATCCATCAGTCCCATGCCTGTTACCAATTTAACAAATCCAAGTGCTGTAACCTGTGTAGGAATCATCATAACCATCAATATAAAGGTAGAGATGAATTTCTTGGCTTTAAACTCATATGCATGTATAGCATATGCTGTCATGGTCGAAAAATATACACATAGTACTGCACTGCAGGCTGCTACAAAAAGGCTGTTAAACATACCTCTTATGACTGGAAGTGTATCATGTAAGAGCGAGTTCCAGTTGTCAAGCAGATGCGTACTCGGAATTGCAGTAAATCCTGCCTGAAGCTCTCCGTTTGACCTGGTTGCATTGATTATCATTACGTAAAACCAGAACAGACAGAAGAAAGAGATTATTACAAGCACGATATATGCTAAAGTACGTCTGGCATGTATTCCCATACCTTTATTTTTTTTGTTTACATTTGCTGCCATATCGACCTACTCCTTTCTCTTATCATCATTGCCGCTGAGCTTGAATACCGCTATACTAAGTATTGCCGTGATGATAAACAGTATGACTGACAATGCACCGGACATTCCATAATCCTTACTGTACAGACGTTTGTTTAAGTACATGATAAGTGTCATGCTTGATCTGACCGGATTTCCGGTTCCGTTTGTCAAAATCTGTGGTACATCAAAGAGCTGTAAGCCACCGATAAGTGATGTAATGATTACATATATCAGTATCGGCCTAAGGAGCGGAAGTGTTATCTTAAAGAACACCTGTGTTGATGTTGCTCCATCTACCTCTGCAGCCTCAAAAAGCGATGTGTCGATTCCAAGCATACCTGCCATAAGCAGGATGGTTGTATTACCAAACCACATCAGACAGTTCATCAAAGCAATGAGTCCTCTTGTACTGCCCACATGCGACAGGAACTTGTACGGCTCTGAAATAAAACCTATCTGCATAAGCAGATTGTTTATCGGTCCCCCATCAGCAAACAATGTAAAGAATAACAATGAAAATGCAGAAGCCATAATCAGATTTGGCAGATATATAACTGTTTTAAAAAATCTTGTTCCCTTGAGCTTTAGGCTGACATCCGAAAACCATGCTCCAAGGAGCAGTGATAAGAATATCTGCGGTATGAAGCACATGATCCAAAGAACCATTGTGTTCTTAAAATACTGCCAGATATCACCGGATGTGAACAATTTTTCATAATTTTCAAATCCAACAAAATTTGGTCCTATCTGTGTAAGACCAGACATATAATTTTCAAAAAAACTGTTGTAAATGGTAGTGATTAACGGTACCAGCTGAAATACTACGTATACAACGATAAACGGAATCAGAAATATATAGCCCCATTTATTATATCTGACCGCTTTACCTCCACTCTTTTTCATAATACCTACCTCCCAACTGGTATTGTAGTCAATTGTGATGTAATGCTGTTAACTGATTAACTTTGATTTTTAAAAAATTACCCCACCTGCCTGCTTACGCAAGGCAGACAGGGTATTTATTATTTTATATTGTTAGTTGTATGGTCAATTCATAAACTATCTTATTCTGAGATGTCAGGATATTTCTCACAAACTGCCTTCTTGAATGTCTCAATAGCTGTATCCTTATCGCAGTTTCCTTCGAAGTAATCCTTCATAGCCTTCTGGAACTCCTCGTTGCAGCCCTGGTCATAAGCTGAAAGGTTGCTTAAATCGAGAGTCTTAACACCGGCTATATACATTGGTAATGGATTCTGTCCACCAAGCACTGTACTTGTGTAAGGCTTGTCGTCCTTGCCCATGATTGTTCCGTCTGCCATGCCATCCATAACTGTGCTGTTGTTTACGAAATCATCATCCTGTATAACGATATCCTTCATGATGTCATCATCCGTTGTCATCTTGAGCATGATATCCTTTACAAGGTCAGCATTGTCTGTTCCCGCTGCTGCACAGATCCATGTGCCGCCCCAGAAGAAGCCCTGTGGTCCCTGAGCTGCACCCCAGCCGCCCTGGTTTCCGATAGAACCTGACTCATCTGCTGCCATTGAGAAGTTTACTAACCATGCAGGTCCAAAGTATGAGAAAACCTTTCCTTCCGGATAGAATCCTTTCTTCCAGTCATCTGACCAAAGATCTGCTGTTCCTGTCTCGCCTGCATCTACAAGCTTCTTAGAATCATCAACCCACTTCATGATGTTGTCATCAATCTGGAGTTTCTTGTCATCGCTGACCCATTTCTTAGAAACATTGTTAGAGTATACACGGTATGTATCGTTTGCTGTAGATGTCATCTTGTAGCCTGCCGCTTTCATCTTCTCAGCTGTAGCATTGAAGGTATCCCAGTCAGATACTGATTTCTGAACCTCATCAGGATCATCTGTTCCAAGTACCTCTTTTGCTGCTGCTCTGTTGTAGAACAGAACACCAGGACATCCCTGCCATGAAAGACCCTTCAGGCTGCCATCAGAGTCAGTAACGACATCCTGTGTGTACTTATACTGTTTAGAGATATCGCTGTCTGTGATTCCCAGATCCTTGATTGGCATTGTGTAATCAGAGTCTACATACTTAGGTGCGTAATCAGCCTCTACCAGGAAGAGGTCAATCTTGTCATCTGCCGATGCATCAGCCTGCTTCAAAAGTGTCTCATCAAGGTTGTTCTGGTACGCATTGTTCTCACTAGGTGTGATGTTCCAGACTACATCAATATCTCCGATTTTGCCATGTGTAGCATCCACCTTCTTGTAATCAGGATAGTGGTCTGTGAGACGGCTCTGGAACTCCTCATTCCAGCAATAGATATTGAGTGTCTTGCCATCGTTTGTCACTTCAGTTTTTGCGCTACCCTTCTTGTCAGACTTTCCTGTGTCGGATGTATTTCCGCTGCCACAGCCTGCCAGTAATGATGCTGCCATTGTTGCGCAAAGTAATGCGCTTACGAGTTTCTTTTTCATAGAAAAATCCTCCTTCTCGCTTCAAGTTTAAACCTGTTAGTAAATGTTAGTAAAAAAATAATAAAATATATTAAATTCTGCCTACGGATTCCCCCTCCAGCAAAATCCCTTCAACAACAGCTCTCTCTACAAGTGCTGTTTTAGGCTTTTTAATGATGCTTATCAACCTGTCTGCTGCTTCCCTGCCTATCTTGTCAGTGTCCTGTCTGATAGTGGTGAGCTTCGGGCTTAGCATCTGTGAAACTCTTGTGCCATCGTATCCGGCTATTGATATATCCTCCGGAATCCTAAGTCCTCTGCTTCTTATAACATTGATGCCTCCGATTGCCGCCGTGTCATCCGGATAGATGATACATGTAGGTTTGTCAGGTAAATCGAGTAAATATTCTGTCTGCTTTGCAACATCCTCTGTTTCCAGATACCTTGCTTCCCTGACATACTCCTCAGGAATATCTATTCCATGCTTCTCAAGTGCCCTGTAATATGCTGCCAGCCTGTCGCGTGTAACACTCGAAAAATCCTGTCCATGTATGTAAGCGATTTTCTTATGTCCCATGCTTATTATGTAATCAAGCAGCTCGCCCATACACTTTACATTGTTGGAACATATTGCCGAACAGCTATAGTGTACGTAGTCAATTGTGACCACCGGTATGTCGCTGCTCATCAGTTCCTGCACCTCATTGTCCTGAAACCTTGCACATACGATTACGACTCCATCGAAATTTCTGTACTTACAGTGCTCCAGGTATGATAATTTTTTTCCGACCGGACTTGTATTGATAAATGTAATATCATATCCAAGCATCTCAGCCTGTGCCTTGATTCCGTTTAGCACTCCGGCAAAATACTCATGCGTAAGTCCCATCGCCGCCTCATCGAAATACAGTACTCCGATGTTGTTCGACTCTTTTGTCTTAAGAACTCTGGCCGCAGCATTAGGAAGATATCCCATTTCCTTAGCTATCTTCTTTATTCTGTTTTTGGTTTCAGCGCCAATATCCTTCTGGTCATGTAATGCCTTGCTGACCGTCGCTGTCGAAACACCACATCTTTGTGCTATGTCTTTCAGTGATACCATATCGTTTCCTCATTTCGAATTGATTTCTTAATCGTTTTCGTATCTTCACTATACCACAATTCATTATTATTGCAACCCCTAATTCACATTTTCAACATTTTTAATACTTTTTATTATCTTTTATTGTGCACTTTGTATAGTGCTATGTTATGTATTTAAAACGATTACTCTTTTGATCTTAATTATTATACAATTAAAATTACTTAAGTGATATTATCTCATCAGCATTTTTAACTATAATATGCAGTTTTCTTTGTATATATGTCATAAAAGCATTATTTTTTATTGTTTTATGCTTGATTTTTAGATATTCGCATTATATACTTCTATATATAGGCGGCTTAAACGTTTGCGTACATTTAATAAAAAAGGAGATTTTATATATGAAATTTGGACACTTCGATGATCAAAACAAAGAGTACGTCATCACCTCTCCAAGGACTCCGTTACCATGGATCAACTACCTCGGATGTGAGAATTTCTTTTCTCTGGTATCAAATACCTGCGGTGGCTACAGTTTCTATAAGGATGCAAAGCTTCTGCGTCTCACCAGATACCGCTACAACAACGTGCCATACGACAGCAACGGACACTACTACTATATAAAGGATGGCGACATAATCTGGAATCCGGGCTGGATGCCTTCTAAGACCGAGCTTGACTCATACGAATGCCGTCATGGCATGGGCTATTCTGTTTTCACAGGAGTAAAAAACGGTTTAATGGCTCAGCTTACCGACTTCGTTCCTATGGGCTCTACCTGCGAGATCAATAAGCTCACATTAAAAAACACATCTGATAAGAAAAAAGACTTTTCGGTTTTTTCATATGTAGAGTTTTGTCTGTGGAATGCCATGGATGACATGACCAACTTCCAGCGTAACTTCTCTACCGGAGAGGTTGAGATTCACGCCGGTGGCTCCCAGCTCTTCCACAAGACAGAATACAGAGAACGCCGCAATCACTATGCTGTATATGCTGTAAATGCCTCTGTTGACGGATTTGACACAGACAGGGATTCATTCTTAGGTGCCTACGGCGAAAACAGCGCGCCTTCCGTTGTAGTAAATGATCAGTCTAAGAACTCTGTTGCAAGCGGCTGGGCTCCTGTCGGCTCTCATCACCTGAAGGTAGCTCTTGAGCCGGGCGAAGAAAAAACATATATATTTGTACTTGGATATGTAGAAAACCCTGTGAACGAAAAATGGGTTGGACGCGCTGAAGACGGAATCATAAACCGAGCTCCTGCCGATGCACTCCTTGCAAGATTTGACACCACCGAAAAAGCCGACGCTGCTTTAGCAGAGCTTAAGGCTTACTGGGATAAGCTGCTTGGTCACTTTAGTATCTCTTCATCGGAGGAAAAGCTTGACCGCATGGTAAATGTATGGCATCAGTATCAGTGCATGGTTACCTTTAACATGAGCCGCTCTGCTTCTTATTTTGAATCAGGCATCGGACGAGGCATGGGATTTAGGGATTCCTGCCAGGATCTGCTGGGCTTCGTACATCTGATTCCTGACAGAGCCAGGGAGAGAATACTCGACATTGCAGCCACACAGTTCGAGGATGGCTCTGCTTACCACCAGTACCAGCCTCTCACCAAAAAGGGCAATGCCGACATAGGCTCGGGCTTTAACGATGACCCTCTGTGGCTTATCGCAGCTGCTGCTGCTTACATCAAGGAGACAGGCGACTACTCTATACTTGACGAGTCAACACCATATGACAGCGATCCTTCAAAGGCAACTGACTTTATGGAGCATCTGCGCCGCTCCTTCAACTATACAATCAATCATCTCGGACCTCATGGTCTGCCACAGATTGGACGTGCTGACTGGAACGATTGTCTGAACTTAAACTGCTTCTCCGAGGAGCCTGGCGAGTCCTTCCAGACCTTTGGACCATCTGAAGGACCTAATGCCGAATCTGTTTTTATCGCAGGCATGTTTGTAAAATATGGAAAAGACTATGTAAAAATCTGCAGACACAAGGGACTTTGCGACGAGGCTGATACAGCCCAAAAGGCTATTGAACAGATGGAAAAGACCGTCATGGATGCCGGCTGGGATGGCGAGTGGTATCTTCGTGCATACGACCACTACAAGCACAAGATTGGTTCCAAGGAATGTGAAGATGGAAAAATCTTTATTGAGCCACAGGGCTTTTGTGTTATCGCTGAAATCGGAAAGGATGAAGGACTCTGCCTTAAGGCAATGCAGTCTGTTGAGAAATATCTTGATACTAAATATGGCATCGTGCTCTTGCAGCCGCCTTACCACAGATATCATGTGGAGCTTGGTGAAATCTCTTCTTATCCACCGGGATACAAGGAGAATGCCGGCATCTTCTGCCACAACAATCCTTGGATTTCTATAGCTGAGACTGTTATCGGCCGTGGAAACAGAGCATGGCAGGTATACACCAGAACCTGTCCTGCATACATTGAGGATATCAGCGAGATTCACCGCACCGAGCCTTATGTATACAGCCAGATGATTGCCGGAAAAGACGCACCTAACTTTGGTGAAGCAAAGAACAGCTGGCTGACAGGTACTGCTGCATGGACCTTTCTCGATGTCTCACAGTACATCCTCGGTATCCGTCCTGACTACGATGGTCTTATCATAGATCCTTGTATTCCTGACACTATGGACGGCTTTACAGCTAAGCGCAAGTTCCGTGGCAATACTTACCACATTACGGTCAGAAATCCTGCTCACGTACAAAAGGGTGTGGCAAAGCTCATCGTGGATGGCACTGCTATTGATGGCAATATGATTCCGGCTATTAACGGAACCGGACACGATGTTACAGTCGAGGTTACAATGGGTTAGAGATACCAGACAGCCTCTGTACTGCTTCAAATATGACCTTGAATACGAAAATGCCGCCGCAGAGCAAGCTCTACAGCGGCATTTAGACTGCTGGTGATGTTCTTCCCATGTCTTTATTTCTTCTCTAAAGTATGCTGTTATGTAATTGAGACCTGCCACATATGCTCCTCGGTCTCTCCCATGTGAAACAGCTCCACAGTCTGTTCATCATGAGTATCATCAGGCTCATAGTTGCCAAGAAGATGTATGAGATACTTCTCCTGCTCATCTGCCGGTGAGACCTTATCAATGTGTTTTTGCAATTCCTCAAGAAGCTGCTTTGGCTCCATGTCGGCATCGACTGCGATTCCAAAGCACTTCTTCGCAAGACCTGCGGTATAATACAGCTCGTAGTTACTTACAAGCACTGATTTTTGGCGTAAGCATTTGAGTATAATGCTTTGTCTGGCTATTGATGTAATCATATTATTCCTTTCCGAGTTAGCTGGAATACCTCTAAATCCAAGTTATTTCCATTATACCCTATTTGCTTTTTGTTTCAAGAGTATAACATGATATAGCTAAAGATACCTTAAGAGAGTCCTATGAAGTGGCAACAAATCCCGTCAGGAAATAATAAAGTGCTCCCAGTGCCTTTCCAACAGCCATAGAAATCACTATAATCCCAAGGCCAGCGCGAAGCTTCATGCGCTTATATATAATAGGGAATGTGTGCAGTATTTCTGCAAGTGCCACTGCAATACAGCCGACAAATATTCCGACACAAAGTCCATATATTGCAATAATTATATTCCCACAGATATTGCTTACAGGTACTTTTGGCATATTTGCAAAGCCCAGATTATATGCCGTATCAAGCACTGACGATATATTCCCTGCCACCACACCACATATCATGACATTTTCTATAAGTATTATATTTTCTATCCTGCTGCACCGAAGTATACGCGGCACCACTCCTATCACGAGCACGAATGCAAATACGCCGGCTGACACTCCTGCCCCTGCTAAAAACGCTATCACTGACAAAAATATTTCACGCAATATATATTCAAACATCCTGCTTTTCCTTTACCTTGTCTATTATTGTGTTCCACGTATCCTTATTATGCTTATCCATCTCCACCTGAATCGGTGTGACATCGTCGGATAGCTTACGCTTTCCGATATGATTAAAAAACAGTATGATTCCGACCGCCAGACCAATGCAGTAAAACACCTCAAGCACCGACACCTGTGGCTTGTCCACACCCATTATCTGCTTATAAAAATGCTCAAACACACCTGATATCGAAATATCATTATTGAAAGCCATGATGGTAAATGCCGAGCCGAAAAATATGAGTATGCACACCGCTGCAACCTTTAGTGCTTCAAGAATTTTGTTTTTACTGTTGTCGTCATACTCTACAAGTACCTCCGGCTCACCGATACTTATAACCTGTGCATCATCATAGATTTCCGTGATTTGTTCTATTATTTTCATCACAGGAATCACACTCTTTTTCCCGCGTATCTTATCCACAATCATTCCCTTTATCTGTCCCTCATAGCGTGAATATTTGCAATACACACTTGCTATGTCATTGATGCAGACCTGCCTGCGGTGAAGTGTCTTCTGCTGTTCTGCGCGTATATACACGAGGATTTTTTCTTTTTGGGTATCAGTATGCTCCGGCATTTTCATGCTCCCTTCGATTAATATTCATATGTATATAATTTCCATTTATTTTGATTTTATACACAAAATACACACATATAATTAAATCAATATTTTTCGTGCGATATATTGTTTTTTTCGTGCAAACATCATATAATAAATATAAATAATCTAAGGGAGGAACTTTATCATGGCTAAAACAACAACAAGTAATATCAGCATTCGCATGGATAGCAATTTAAAAGCTGCTGCTGAAGCTTTATATGAAGAATTAGGTATGAATATCAGCACTGCATTCAACATTTTTGTTCGTCAATCTTTACGAGAACGAGGTATCCCATTTAAAATAACAGAAGGTTCTCCAAACAAAGAGACAGTTTCAGCTATGCTTGAGGCAGAAAGGATTGCAAAAGACTCAACTATTGATGGTTATAAAAATGTGGATGAACTTTTTGCAGACCTTGATGCATGAGTAAATATGAAATCAAATACACAACACAATTTAAAAAAGATTATAAACTAGCAAAACGTCGTGGTCTTGATATCACTCTTTTAAAAGATATTGTTTCAAAAATTGCAAATGGAGAAATCCTTGATACTAAATATAAAGACCATCCTCTCTCCGGCAACTGGAGTGGTCACAGAGAATGCCATATACAACCTGATTGGCTGCTTGTGTACTATTTTGACAACGAAGTTTTAGTACTAACACTTGCACGCACAGGTACACATAGTGACTTATTTGGTCTGTAAAATATCGTAATAATTCATATTTATTGTATACTATTATCAATTTATAAAGTGAGGTAACAAATGGCATACACTAAGGAAATACTGACTCTCGCCGTGGAAATTGGCGACTGTATGCTCAGAAACGGTGCAGAAATCTACAGAGTGGAAGACACTGTGGTTCATATACTAAGTTCATATGAAGTGGAGGAATTTGACGTATATGTGCTGTCAAACGGAATATTTGCAAGTGCAAATGAGAACAAGGAGGATGCCTGCAGCATCGTGCGCCACGTACCGCTTGGTGCTGTCAATCTGGCAAAGATCAGTGCGTTAAACCAGCTCGCAAGGGACATATGTGACCAGAAAATCTCCCTGATCGACTCATGGGACAGGCTTGAGCAGTGCAAAAATATCCCTAATTACAAAAAAAGCGCACAGATTTTCTTCTGTGGGCTCGGAAGTGCCTGCTTTTGCTATCTTTTTGGCGGAAGCTGGCTTGACTTTGTTTTTGCATTTGTTATCGGCTCACTGGAGCAGGTGCTTTTGTTTGGTCTTAAAAAATATAAGTTCACAAGGATCATAACCAATATCCTTGCCAGTCTTTTTGTGACACTGCTTGCCACCGCAAGTACACTTACAGGGCTTTCTCTTTTACCTGATAAAATCATTATAGGAGCTATCATGCCGCTCGTTCCGGGAATAGCATTTACTACATCTATCAGGGATATCTATAACGGGGATTATCTGTCCGGTACGATACATCTGCTCGATGCACTGATTACAGCCGTGTGTGTTGCTGTGGGAGCATGTCTGCCATTTGTTGTGATGAAATATATTGGAGGGCTTTAAGCTATGGAGTTTATAATACAATTTATTGTGGCTCTCTTTGCCACATTATCGTTTGCAGTTATTTTTTCCGCTCCAAAAAAGGAGCTGTTTTACTGCGGTTTTACAGGAGCGCTTGGCTGGATCATCTACTATATAATGGTTCAGTTTGATATGGGTGTTGTGTTTCCATCGCTTATCGCGACACTGTGCCTTACGATAATGGCGCGCATTTTTGCTGCGGCACGCTCTATGCCTGTGACAGTTTATCTGCTTTCCGGTATCTTTCCTCTTGTGCCCGGAGCAGGAATTTTTTACACGGCATATTATCTTTTTACGAATGACAGAGCACTTTCCTCCTCAAAGGGTATTGAAACCTTTGAGGTGGCGGGTGCCATCGTGCTCGGTATCATATTCGGGTTTGGCATACCGCAGAGTTTGTTTAATCTGTTGAAGCCTAAACACCAATAAGTGTTGTCCATGAATACAATGGAAAGACAGAAAACCATCCTGCAAATCCAATGCCTGATATTTTAAGAATAAGCGGTACAACAAAAACAAGTATCGAAAAGAAAACCGACTGGATATGGTTTTTTCGCCAGTATGATATAACAAGCGTTCCTGCCGCTACAACTATAAGCGCTCCCATCTGTGCCAAAATCAATAATATGATAAAAGCCCGGATGGAAAGTGCCGGCGGTAATTGTTCAAAATAAGATATATCTGTTATGGCAGCCCCTGCCTCATGCATCGGATATGCCTTTGATATATTAATAAACCTGCATATTACAGGAATGATTGAAAGTCCCATTACTGCCATGATACATACAGCAGCCTTTCTATATATTATCTTCTTTTTTCCCACCTTTGTCGCACCAAGTAAATACCACACTCCACACTGATATTCCATAGGGATGACATTGCCAAATGCCGCGACCACACACAATGAAAGTAAGAACAGATTTATAAGCAGATCGTTATTCTTTAGCCCAAACAGATACAGATAACCTGTATCATAAATAAAACTGCCTCCATTTTCACATATTCTCTGATATTGATGCTGCACACGCTCAAAAGTAGGATAGAAAAATGTTACCGCGTACAATTCTGCCTTTAAGCCATCTGCTGCATTTTCACTGATTTTTCCATTTGCAGTCATATTGTCAATGCGTTCGATTTCAGAAAATGCCTTATCATATTTTTCCTGTTCTGATATAATGAGTGCTTCCTTTTCATCTGTCATTTTTCCTTCTAGCTGCAGCATAATGTCCCTGTAATACTGCTCCTGCGCGGACGGATTATATTCTTTTCCGATAATTTGCCAGCCAATCAATATTGCAAACAGCAGGATCACCACTACTGCTCTATTGGTGATCATTATTTTATATCCCTCATGGTATAGCAATGAAATATGCGGATGAAAATGTTTTTTATGCTTTGATCGGCTTTTTACCAGTTCAAAATTTCTTCCATAGACAAAAAGTAAAATGGATAGCGTAATTCCGGATATTACCAGATCAATGATTATTGACCGGGTTAAAACCAGTCTTGAAACCGGATACCCTCCTATATTAAAATTCAGATAGCTTCCATAAAGCTTTTGAGTTTCCAGTATTCCTATCAGATTAATGTATTTGAATACAGACCATTTTTCCACTGCCGGAATTGTCAAATATGCTATATAGCTGATCCCATAGAGTAAAAAAGCAGTGACATACGGCATGACGATTCTGTCTGCGAATATGCAAAATGCCATAATGACAGTGCCCGTGGCAAAAAATACAAAACCTTTTGTCAGAACAGAATAAATTATATATTCTAAGATGCTGATTTGCAGATTGCTTTCCATATAAATTGCAACTGACTGGATATCTGCCGTCAGATCTCCAAAACCTATAGTGATTTCCGCATAAATCAGATTCATTCCGTAAAACAGGATAGTTATAATTGTGCAGTGGACGAATAAAGCCGCAATCTTTGCAATCCCACTCTGCAAGCGACCGTTTTTTGTACTTCTTGTTATATAAAAAAGCTTTTTATCTTTTTCTGCAAATATTAAGTTTCCGGAAAAAAGTAAAACCGACAATATCAAAAGCAGATCCGTCCATACACTCTCCATTGAAATTTTAAGAGACTTTGACGGCATCCACCGTATATTTTTTCCCGACAGCCCGGAATAATCTTTTGCACTTTTTTCAATATTTCTTGCTGCGTAATCGTTTTGTCCCTGCTTTTTGAATATGGATATACTACTTAAATTATCTTTACTCTCCTGCACTGATCTCAGATATTCCTTATAACCGGCTACCTTCTGCTGTTCTTCATAAAGCTCATCAATATAGTTTTCTTCTGTAGTTCCTTTAAGTTCAGGTGTATTAATATACCACATAAGGAACAGGTTTATGATCATAAGCACACAAATAGACAGAATAAAACTGCGTTTTCGCCATATTTTATCCAGCTCATAAAATATCAATCTATACATCCGGCTTTGCCTCCTCAAATATCGTCATATAAAGTTCTTCAAGACCATTTACATTTCCATATTTACTGCAAAGATTTCCGACTGTATCTTTGTCAATGATACTTCCTGACTTTATCAATATGACCTCACCAGCAATCGGCTCAATATCCGAAACAACATGAGTCGAAACCAGTATCACTTTATCCCCTGCCAGCTCAGATATCCTCTCTCTTATCCTTACCCGTTCTTTTGGATCAAGCCCCACTGTCGGCTCATCCAGTACGATGAGCTTTGGATTTCCTAATACAGCCTGCGCTATAAGGATACGCTGCTTCATTCCACCCGAATATGTACCTATCGCACGATCAGCGGCTTCTGTCATGTTCACATACTCCAATACCCTGTCTATTTCCCGTGACATATCCTTTTTAGGTATTCCTTTTAATGTCGCCATATAAGATAAAAATCGTTTCCCTGTAAACGTGTCATACAAGCCCTGCTGCTGAGGTGCATAGCCAATAATACTTCGATATTTTGAGCCAAGTATTTTTATGTCATGTCCATCCCAGAGTACTTGTCCGTCACTTGGCTTGATATTTCCGGTTATTATGTTCATGAGTGTGGACTTTCCCGCTCCATTTGGACCAAGCAGACCATATATGCCGTTGTCAAGTTCCAGTGATACATGCTCCAATGCAATTTTATCTTTATACTTTTTAGCTATATTGTTAAGACAAAGCATCCTTTAACACCCCTTTCCAATCATTTTAATCGGCTCATAAATTCCGTTTCCTGCATACAGATCTGACTTTTCTATAAGTGCATACCGGTATTGGGTAATATCATAAGAGTCATCTCCCAAAGGTGTGTATTCATAATCATATATGACAAGAATTTTTGATCCGCTCTCTGCCTTAAATTCCAGATTCCATCCGAGAGCCTTATTTACAAGCGGTGAATTTTGTATCTCACCGGTTTTTATATTAACAAAATAAAAAGTATGATCATCTGATGCATCCCATGTCTGACAGCACAAAATATCACCCAATTTATTCATGATATAATTCTGTGTAAAGGAACACAGCAGTTTTTCTTCGCCATTTTCCAGATTTACAGCTTTTATCTCTCCTGTATCTTTATATGACACGTATAGTGTATTGTCCACAACTGCCATGCTATGCAATGTCTGATTGTCTATGCTATATTTTTCACTTAGCTTTTGATTGCTTAGATCCAGTGTGGATATTACCTCCGTGGAATTTTTATACATATCATTCCAGTCATCATCACTCATTGTATAGTCATCTGTTGTAAGCTCTTTTCCATAGTCAACACCACTTAATACCAGTGCATTATCAAGGCAGCCCATAATCTTTCTGGTAATACCATCATCAAAATCCAGCTTACATATCTCCTTAGCACTTTTGGTATCCGCATCCCAAAATAAAAGAGTTTTCCCCGATGAAGTCGTGACACTTCTGCTATCCTCCGCTGTAGACTCAGACAGCTTTTTGGTGACAAAATAAAGCCCTTCACTGTTTCCGAGTACTGTATCCTCCACAGTAAGTCCCACATCAAAGCTATAAACCTTATGTCGATTTGTTCCGTCAGTATCCATCTCATAAAGTGCTGCCTGTGACGCTTCTGTTTCAGCCAACTGTCCATCCGAATCATAAAAATCCTGCGTAACCGCGCCTTCATTATCCATTCCCTTACTCAGCACATAAATTTTATTCCCATAAGAAAAAATACCACTCGTACATATCGGAAATTCATCCATTACAAATACTGCCGGACAGTCCGGTGTATTGTGTTTACAGCCTGTATTGCTGCACAAATAGATTTCCTGTTTTGTGGCAAAATCCATATACATTAGGTGTGCACCGTACTCACCGTTTTCAAGTTCTTCAACATCCTCTGTCAGATAATAATATCCGGCATCTGTATAACAGCTTGCAAGGGTTTCTGTATCATTTAATATTTTAAGTCCTGCTGTCTGCTGATTTATGCTTTTCCCCGAATTGCCTGGCTCTGCATTTTTTACCTTGTGCAGTACATTATCTTTCTCAGTTGCGCTATTATAATTTGTACCCGTGCTGCAGGCACAAAATGAACAGCACAGAGTAAATATCAAAACCATATCTGCTATTTTTCTCATTAAAAAAAGACCTCCTTGTTTTTATCAAGGAGACCTTATCATATAAAAGTCAAAAATCAGTCAAACCGAAAATATTATTTTCACAACGGCATTATGCATTTCATTATTGCCTATTTCAAGACTGCCACCATGCTTTTTGCATAGTATCCTGCTTATCGCAAGTCCCATACCCAGATGACCATCCTCCGAAGCTTTTGCAAGAAGCAGCTTCCTTTGTTCCAAAAGAGTTTCATCCGAAAATCCATCCCCATCATCGACAATAGCAAATAATAACTTCTGACCATTCAATGAAACATCCAGATTTATACACTGCTTTGCATATCTCATTGCATTATTAAAAACATTCTCAAGCACACGATACAATACAGAGGTATCAATGCATATTTCTTCATTGGAAAGTAACGTACTTATCCTGAAATCAATATTTTTCTTTTGCGCTATGATTTTAAAGTCATCCTCTATATCGCTAAGCAGATCCGAAGCACTTATTTTTTGCCTTTTTAACTCTATATCCTCCATTTGGTTTAAGGTGCGCACCGACTCAGTATAATTATCCAGCCGTTTAGCTGACATATTTATGTTTTCTGCAATTTTTAATATTCTCTGCTCACTAAGCCTTCCTTTTTTAAGGTTTAGCTGCAGATATTCAGTATATCCCTCTATAACAGCTATAGGATTTCGCAGATCATGAGCTATTGACGCCTGCAATAGTCTTCTTTCCTCAAGCATATTCCACATTTCGCTGTAATTCTCACTGAGCTTAAGTCTCATCTGCTCGAATGAGCTGCACAACACTCCCATTTCGTCCTCACTGTCATAGCGCAAATTAAAATCCAGATTTTGATCTAATATCTGCTGTGTTGCTTCTGACAACATCCCAAGCGGCAGTAGAAGCTTACGCCTGTAAAAGAAAAATCCGCATAACAATATACCAGCTATTGAGAATATAATGGGAATCACTACCATAGCAGCACCACAAAAATGATATGCCATTTTTCTTTTGGGAGATAATGAGTCTACGCTGTTTTCAATGCGCTGTATTGCATATCTTGTTTCTACAGGTTTCTTTGCAGCCTTATCATCTGCCGTAATAACAGGCAACTCTGCTCCCTCTTCTCCAACCTTAACCCTGACGGAATAAGACACTTCACTTCCATCCTCATATGTCCGGTAAACCTTAAGAAAAACATTGTTTGAATCCGGCAGCAGATATTTTCGAAATGACATGCAGCCCCAGATTGTAAATAATGAGAGCAGGACTATTATTACAAGAGTTGCAAGAACACTTACCACAAAATATTTGCGCAGAGATAAATTGTTTAATTTTTTTATAAGCGTTTCCATTTGTAACCCACACCCCAGATCGTTTCTATATAATCCTGCCCTGTTATCTCATTTAATTTTCCACGTATCTTGCGTATGTGCTCCTTTATGACATTGCTGTCTCCCTCGGCATCATATCCCCACACAGCTTCATAGATACGCTCTTTGTCAAACACCTGATTCGCATTTATCATAAGAAATTCTATAATATCAAATTCCCTCTTTGAAAATGGAACGACAGTATCACCATAAAATACCGCTCTCTCCGAAAGATTGACTATCAGATTATTAGATGTAAGAACCGCAGTACGTCCTTTGTTTCGCTCATCACGTCGCAAATGTGCTGCGACTCTTGCAGTCAGCTCATTCAGACTGAAGGGTTTTGTGATGTAATCATCACCACCATATTGCAGTCCGTTTATTTTATCCTGCTCACTGATCCGCGCAGTAACAAATATTATCGGACAATTAATGTGGCTTCGTATATTTTTACACAGTTCTAAACCGTTCATATCCGGCATGTTAATATCCAAAATGATAAGATCGGGCTGCTTAGGTAACATTTCCACAGCCTGTCTGCTGCAATTTGCTGTTATCGTATCATAACCACAATCCCTCAGGTGATCCGAAAGTAGCTCCGTCATCATTTTTTCATCATCTACTATTAATATTTTGTATGCCATTGTAATTCCTCCTTACAGGGTATAGTGTAAGGAATAAAAGTCAAGAAGTTGTCAAATTTGCAATTTTCTGCGCCAGATCCTCGAGATACTCCCAACGCTCCATTTTCTCCATCAGCTGCCCCTCGAGGTCTTCCTTTTCCTTTGTGAGTTCGTTTAACTTACCAAAGTTAGTGGCATTCTTTACCATCTCATCATCTATCTCCGAAAGCCTGTTTTCCAGCTTTTCTATGTCAGCCTCTATCGTCTCATACTCTTTTTGCTCTTTGTAGGTAAATTTGAGCTTTTTCTCATGCCCCCAGGTTTCCATGGATTTCTTCTTCCGGGCTTCTTTTGAGTCTGTACCATCTGATGCAGTATTTCCCTGTGCTCCTGAAGCGGATGCTCCTGTGGATGATGCATTTTCTGATACGTTTTTTCCTGATGCAGGCTGTGGGCGTTTATTCATATAGTCGGTGTATCCGCCCTCATACTGTACGATTTTTCCGGCTCCCTCAAATGCAAAAATACGCTTTGCAATCCTGTCAAGGAAATACCTGTCATGGGATACCGTGATGACTATTCCGTCATAGCCATCCAGATAATCCTCTAAAATAGCCAGTGTCTCGACATCCAGGTCATTGGTCGGCTCGTCAAGTATCAGTACATTCGGTGCGCTCATCAGCACACGAAGCAGATAGAGTCTTCTCTTCTCTCCACCCGAGAGCTTGCCTACCGGGCTGTACTGCTGCTCCGGTGGGAATAAAAACCTCTCAAGCATGGCAGATGCTGACACAAGTCCGTCTGCCGTGCGCACAAACTCTGCAGCTTCTTTCACGTAGTCTATCACTCGAAGCTCAGGATCTATATCCACTTCCTGACCGAAATATCCTATCTTTATCGTCTGTCCTATCTCTACCTTACCTGAATCAGGCTCAATAAAACCGGCGATTATCTTCATAAGTGTGGACTTTCCACAGCCGTTTTTGCCTACAAAACCGATACGGTCATTTTTCAGGAAAATATACGTGAAATCCTTTACACAGACGATATCTCCGTACGCCTTTGAAATATCATGAAGCTCTATGGTTGTCCTTCCCATACGCGATGAAACCGATGAAAGCTCAACTTTTCCGTCTGTCTGCGGTCCTTTTTGGTCTCGCAGAGCCTCATATCTTTGGATGTGTGCCTTCTGCTTTGTGGAACGAGCTCTTGCGCCGCGCTGCATCCACTCTATTTCTTTTCTAAGGATGGACTGACGCTTGCGCTCACTTGCCCTCTCGCTCTCCTCTCTGGCTGCCTTAAGCTCAAGAAAGCCCGAGTAGTTTGTATCATAGCTGTAGGTCTGTCCCTTGTCCACCTCCACGATTCTGTTGCAGACACTGTCTAGAAAATAGCGGTCATGCGTGATCATGATGATTGCACCCCTGAAACGGCGCAGATAATCCTCAAGCCACTCCACCATCTCGTAGTCTAAGTGGTTGGTCGGCTCGTCCAATATGAGTACATCACACGGCTTAAGTACGACTGTTGCAAGCGCAAGCCTCTTTCTCTGTCCTCCTGAGAGCTCACCGGTCTTTTGCGCCATATCTGTGATATCAAGCTTCATAAGAAGTGACTTTGCATCACTTTCTATACTCCAGCGCATGTCCTCATCCAGCTGCGAGGTAACCACACGGCTCATCACATGCTCAAGCGCTGTCTCGTCTGGGTCAAACTCCGGATTCTGCGGCAGATAATTTATCACTATATGATTTGCTGTGGTGACAGTTCCCTCATCCGGCTCTTCATAACCAGCCACAATCTTTAAAAGCGTAGACTTTCCTGTACCATTTATACCTATGATACCGATTTTTTCGTTTTCCTGCACATAAAAGGAAGCTTTAGAAAAAAGCTTCCTTCCAGTATATGACTTTGTTATATTTTCGACATTAATGATGTTCATCTTCTCGTATTTTCTCCTCCCTCTCATGCTCCTGCTTCTCCTTGGCCTCAAGGATTGCCTCATTGAGCGAAAGCATCTTTGCATCAAGCTGTCCTACGATACCTGCACACTCACGCAGATCGCGGCTGATATACTCAGGTGCATTGCCCTCGAACTTATAATATATCTTGTGCTCAAGGCTTGCCCAGAAATCCATAGCTATTGTACGAATCTGTATCTCAACCTTTGTGTCAACCACCTTGTTTGAAAGAAAAATAGGCACCGAAACAATCATGTGGTAGCTCTTGTAGCCGCTCGCCTTCGGATGCTTCATATAGTCCTTTACCGATATGACGGTCAAATCATTCTGCCTGCCAATCATCTCAGCAAGCCGGTATATATCAGATGTGAACGAGCACACGATTCTGATGCCCGCTATGTCCTTTACATATGTGACCATATTCTCTATGGTGCTCTCGTAGCCACCCTTTTTGAGCTTCTTAACTATGCTCTCAGGAGTCTTAATACGCGACTTTATATACTCTATCGGATTGTAATTATGTATGTGAACAAACTCGTCATTTAGTATCTCGAGCTTAGTATTGACCTCTTTCAGTGCAGAATTGTATAGAAACATCATAGTCTCCCAGCTATCAATGCCCTCCGCAAACTCTTGTTCCATTAAAAACCTCCCTGTGATCTATTCGCCTGTATGTTTATCAGACTCTTTTAATCAATTATAGCATATATATTCGCATAATTGGCAAATTATACCTATTATTTATATATTTTTTATTCTTGTTATTTTATATGTGCACAGGTCCGCACACTGCAGGCACGGCGGCACACACGTACTCTCTCGTAAGCTACGCTACGCCATTAAGAATCTGTAGGAATTATGCCTTTTGGTTTTCTATGCTTGACGAAACCGGCTTTTATGCGCCGTCCATGGCGCATAACACCTTGCCCCGGCGTCCATGCCGGTGCATTTCTGGTTGTGAAGCATAATTCAACAGATTCTAAATAGCTTCGCTATGCGCCTACGAGAGAGTACGTGTGTGCCGCTGTGCCTGCAGTGTACGGACCGTCCTTATATCAATAATAACTCATCATATCCATTATGAGGCATCAATCCTCCTCGATGATGTGCATCTCGAGAAAATCAAAGTCGATATCCTCCACAAAATTATCCTTCGTAAAGCGGGTCTTTCCATGCCTCTTGAAATCACTTATGTTGCTGTCAAGCCAGATGGGCTTTCCCAGGTCAAAAGCAAGGCAGGCATCCTCAAGAGCCTTAAAAATCTTGTGTGTACGTGTATCGTCACTGTCATTTTCTATTGTAATATCACGCATCAGGTGCGTGTCAGTATAAATCTTAAACCAAATACGCATATTATTCTCCCAAAAGTCTTCTCTGACGATTACACTCATACATGAGCAAAGTGGCCGATATTGCGGCATTAAGCGACTCCACAGCTCCCTCCATAGGGATGCGGATATATGTGTCCGCCATGTCAGCTATCTCATCTGATAATCCATTGCCCTCATTTCCTATCATAAAGCCACAGGCTCCGGTGTAGTCCGGTCTGTCATAAGAGCACTTACCCTTTAAATGAGCTGCGTAGAGAGAAACTCCCTTTGACTTTGCATACTCTATAGTCTCCGGAAGGTCATCTGTGATGTAAAACGGCACACGGTAGAGTGAGCCCATGGTTGAGCGCACAGTCTTTGGATTAAAAATGTCCACTGTTGTGCGATTCATTATAATACCGCTTACACCTGCGCCCTCACCGGTACGGATCATAGTGCCTAAGTTTCCCGGATCCTGTATACTCTCAAGCACAAGAAGCTCTGTCTTGTCGCCCTTAAAAAGTTCATCTATCTCATAGTGCGGCATCTTTACTATAGCAAGCACACCCTGCGGAGTCTGCGTGTCAGACATGCTCTTAAACACCGAGTCACTCACTATTTCTGTTTTGTCAAGGAAACGCTTCTTCTCTTCCTTAAACCTGTCATCATTAAAAAATGACTCAGACATATATACGGCACTTACCCAGTCATATGGCGCCTCAAAGCTCATCTTTGGACCCTCAACCACGAATACGCCCTGCTTTTTCCGCTCCTTTGCCTTGCTTAAAAGAGCCTGCACATTTTTTATGCTTTTGTTTGATGCACTTGTAATCATTTTCTTCTCTTTCTATATTTATGATATGATGGTCAAAAAGTATTTTGCCCCTCATTTATGATTAACATTCGTCTTTCTCCGAATGCATAAATGCCCCTGCACCGGCACAGTAAATGCACGCAATTACCTGCATTTACTGTGCCGGATACAAGGGCATTATATTTATCGTAACTATATTAGATACTAAACCAGAGATTTAGAGATATCGTACATGTACTCGTCTACACTCTTCTTCATAGCAAGTGCCTCGTCGATATCGAAATCCACGAAATTGCCATCCTTGTGGGCAATAACTCTGTTTGACTTGCCCTCGCAGAGTAAATCAACTGCCATAGCGCCCATGATTGTAGCGTATACACGGTCCTTGCATGAAGGGCTTCCACCTCTTTGCATATGTCCAAGTATAGTTGCTCGAGTCTCGATGCCTGTAGCAGCCTCAATTTCCTTAGCCATCTCCTGTGAATGTCCTACGCCCTCAGCATTGATGATGATATAATGCTGCTTGCCGAGCTCTCTTGCGTGAGCTACTCTCTCGATGAGTGCCTCAAGGTTGTTGTCATACTTCTCAGGAAGTAATACTTCCTCAGCGCCGTTTGCAAGACCACACCATAATGCAATGTATCCTGCTCCACGTCCCATAACCTCAATGATTGAGCATCTCTCGTGTGATGTAGATGTATCACGTACCTTGTCAATAGCCTCCATAGCTGTGTTGCAGGCTGTATCAAAACCGATTGTGTAATCTGTACATGCGATATCAAGGTCGATTGTGCCCGGAAGACCGATTGTATTGATGCCAAGTGCAGCAAGCTTCTGCGCACCCTGGAAAGATCCGTCACCACCGATAACTACGATAGCATCGATACCATGCTTCTTACAGATTTCAGCACCCTTCTGCTGTCCCTCTGCTGTAACGAACTCCTTACATCTGGCTGTCTGTAAGATTGTACCACCGCGTGAGATTGTGTCTGAAACGCTCTTTGAATCCATATCCACGATTTCTTCATTTAACAGACCTGCGTATCCTCTCTTGATTCCTTTAACCTTCTTGCCCTTTGAGAGAGCCTGACGAACAACGGCACGAATTGCTGCGTTCATTCCCGGTGCGTCACCACCACTTGTAAGTACACCTATTGTGTTAATCTCTTTTGCCATTGGTATAACCTCCATATGTTAAAAAATTATCATTTATTCTAATCCCAATCTATTGTACTTGTTTTAGCACATTTTTTCAATATTCTTTTCAACAATTTTCGCATTTTCTTTGTCTAAAAATTCCAAAAGCTGCTCCATGAGCTCATTATTTGCATTTACGGAATAATTTCTGCCAAGTTTTTTCATCTGCTTTGTATCTGCGATGTAAATTATGACCTCATCTCCTCCGTCAGATTCACGGATTGTCTCAAGAAGCCTGCTCTCATTTTTCTTATAGTCCTCCATCGTATCGAACCTGAGCCATAGCTGCTTCGGAAGCTCATCAAACGGTATGATTCTCTCGCAGATTATCTTGCCGTTCTGCTCATCCTCGACTGTCGCATGTCCGATAACAAATATTTTAGCATCGTCCTGTAAATATCTCTGGTAGCGCTCGTAATCTCTCGGAAAAATAATTACCTCAACAGTTCCTGTCAGGTCCTCTATCGTGATAAAAGCCATGGCCTGATTATACTTGGTAAACTTAATCGTCTTTGCAGCTATCATGCCTCCGATTACCACGTGCGCATTGTCCTTTATCTTTACGGCACCGCTCTCCTCTTCAAGCACAAAATCTATCGCATTTGCTGTGATGTTTTTCTTTAGGGTAGCTGCATATTTTTCCAGAGGGTGTCCGCTTAAATAGATGCCAAGCACCTCTTTTTCATAGGCCAGGGCTTCCTCAGCGTCATATTCACCAACATTTGGATACTTAAGCTCAAACGACTGCCTGTCCTCATCTGGAACAAATTCAAACAGGCTCATCTGCCCTGCCATCGTTGACTTTTTGTCATGCTGCACCCTGTCCACAATCGATGCATAAACCCTTGCCATCTGCTTTCTCGTGCCGTCGAGTGAATCGCAGGCTCCCGCCTTTATCAGATTCTCAATCGCACGCTTGTTGATAAGCTCCTTCTGGCAGGTTCTCTCGATAAAATCAGAGAGTGTGCGGTATCTGCCACCACTTTCCCGCTCCTCGATTATCTGGTCTATGACCGGCCTGCCAAGAGATTTGATGGCGTACATGCCATATCTGACATGGTCACCCTCTGCGGTAAACTCGCCCTGTCCACAGTTGATATCAGGCGGAAGCACCTTAATCCCCATATCACGACAGCTGTAAAGATACTGCGCCGCCTTGGCTGAATTGTCTATAACAGAAGTCATGAGCGCTGCCATAAATTCGACCGGATAGTAATTTTTGAGCCATGCAGTCTGAACACTGATTTTCGCATACGCGGCTGCGTGTGATTTGTTGAACGCATACTTAGCAAAATCAACCATCGAATCGTATATGCTGTTGGCAGCCTTTTCATCTATGCCGTTTGCCACACAGCCCTTTATACCGCGCTCCTCGTCTCCGTACACAAAGCTCTGGCGCTCTGCGTCAATGACATACTGCTTCTTCTTACTCATGGCACGGCGGATGTTGTCCGCCTGACCCATTGTATAGCCTGCGAGCTTCTGCACTATCTGCATAACCTGTTCCTGGTATACTATACAGCCGTAGGTCGGCTCTAAAATACTCTCAAGCTCAGGTGTCACATAGCTTATCTCCTTTGGATTATTCTTGCCCTTTATATAGTTGGGAATGAAATCCATAGGACCCGGACGGTAGAGCGAAATACCGGCCACGATGTCCTCAAAGCTCTGTGGACTGAGTTCCTTCATGAAGCTTTGCATACCGGCAGACTCTAGCTGGAATACCCCTTCCGTCTTTCCTGTTCCGATAAAGTCAAGCGTGCCCTTATCGTTGAAATCAATATGGTCGATATCCACATCAATGCCCCTTGATGCCTTGATATTCTTCACAGAATCCTTTAGCACCGTGAGTGTACGAAGCCCCAGAAAATCCATCTTTAAAAGGCCAAGCTCCTCGAGCTGTACCATGTTGTACTCTGCGGTAGGGCTTCCGTCGTTTGCCCTTCCAAGAGGCACATAATCGCTCGCCACACCCGGATAGATTACCACACCTGCTGCATGCACGGACGTGTGGTTTGGCAGTCCCTCAAGCCTTTTTGCCATATCTATCATTTCATGCACTCTCGCATCACTGTCGTAAATGCCCTTAAACTCCGGGTTCATCTGAAGAGCCTTGTCAATCGTGATATTAAGCTCCTGAGGCACCATCTTTGCAAGCCTGTCAGTCTCTGCATATGGGAAATCCAGCGCCTTTCCGACTGATTTTATGACACCTCTTGCCGCCATCGTACCAAAGGTGACTATCTGTGTTACAGAATCGTGTCCGTACTTCTGCTGAACATACTCTATGGCGCGATATCTCTCCGCATACTCGAAATCCACATCGATATCAGGCATGGAAACTCGCTCTGGGTTAAGAAATCTTTCAAAAAGCAGATTGTATTTAACCGGATCAATATCTGTGATTCCGGTACAATAGCACACCCTGCTTCCCGCCGCTGAGCCTCGTCCCGGGCCTACCCAGCAGTCGTGCGTGCGGCACCAGTTGATATAATCCCACACGATAAGGATATACTCTATAAAGCCCATGGTCTTTATGATACCAAGCTCATAGTCCATATCTGCATGTATCTTTTTAAGCTCATCAGCACTGTACTCACCACAGCCTATGTATTTCTCCCTAAAGCCCTTTTCGCAAAGCTCTGTAAGGAATGCTTCGGCACTATCATAGCCCTCTGGCACCTCATACTTTGGAATCTTGTAATTGCCAAACTCAAGCGTCACATTGCATCTGTCGGCAATTTTCTGCGTATTCTCAATAGCCTCTGTGGCATATGGGAAAAGCGCTCTCATCTGCTCTTCGCTCTTTACGAAAAACTGTCCGCCATCATAGCGCATCCTGTCCTCGTCAGACACCTTTTTCCCGGTCTGGATGCACAAAAGCACATCATGTGCCTCCGCATCGGACTCGTAGGTGTAGTGCACATCATTAGTACACACTAACCCTATTTCAAGCTCCTTGCTCATCCTAAGAAGCTGCTGATTCACAAGCTTCTGGTCATCAATGCCATGGTCCTGCAGCTCAAGGAAGAAGTTGTCTTTTCCAAAGCAGTCCTGATACTTCCTTGCAATCTCCTTCGCCTCGTCATAAAAGCCTCTGACGATGTATCTGGGGATTTCTCCTGCCAGACAGGCAGACAGGCATATAAGCCCCTCGTGATATTTCTCAAGCGTCTCAAAATCCACTCTCGGCCTGTAATAATAGCCCTCTGTGAACCCTATTGACACTATCTTCATGAGATTGGCATAGCCTGTATTATTTTCAGCAAGCAGAATCAGATGATAATACCTGTCATCACCGTGGCTTGTCTCCCTGTCAAAGCGCGAATTTGGTGCCACATATACCTCGCAGCCTATGACCGGATTGATATCATTTGCCTTTGCCGTCTTGTAAAACTCCACCACACCGTACATATTGCCATGGTCTGTGATTGCGGCAGAGTTCATGCCAAGCTCCTTGACGCGCTTTACATATTCTTTTATCTTGTTTGACCCATCGAGCAGACTGTACTCGGTATGGGTGTGAAGATGACAAAATGACATTTGGATTCCTCTTTCTTTATTTTTGTATCGCCGCCCTTCATGGGGTGTGCGGCTATCTCCTCAAAATAAAAGGAGATAAGTTTATCAGCTTCCCAACTCTATGTGTATAAACACTGCAAGCGAATTAGGCTCCTGCATATATGTGATAGTGCCGCCTCTTGCTGTCGGAATCAGATATTTGTAGTCACCCTTATCGAAAAGACTGTGACATGCAGTATCATAGGTTTCTCTGTCCGAAAACTTGAACGTGATATAGTTAGATGACGTTGTCATGCCCTGTAAGACTTTAAGGTCGTAGGATGTAAAATACAGCCCATTCCTGTAATAATAGTCATCCTCCACTGACGCTTCCTGCGGCAGCATATCCTCATTGTCCAATGTACGTGTAAGCTTTACCACATCAAGCGGCACTCCGAACCAGCTGTATGATATGCCCTTTCCCAGATAATCACCATCACCGTAGGTACAGTCCACTGCACACCACGCACCGTCCAGATATACCATATTCCAGGCGTGGTTTGCATCAGATGTGGTGCCTGTCACAATAAGTGAGCTGATACCGGCCCGGTCACACAGATACTTAAACATCATCGCATAGCCCTGACAGACCGTCCTTCCAAGCACTGCTGAGTACATATCCTGGTTGTGAGGAGAATTTTCCTCATACTCGGCATGCTCTATCACATATTCATAGAAATGCACAGCCTTGTCATAATCCGATGCACCTTCATCGATACCTGCCATACAGGCTGACACATAGCCTGAAATCGTACTTATTGCGTTGTCGATATCAGACTCAGACATATTGTATACAGGCGAAAAAATGATGCTGTTTCTCACAGTATACTGACTCTTTTCTATGTAGAAAAACTGTGGATTGTCCAGCAGCACAAACTGCTGTATACGGCTAACGTTGTCAGTGTCTGTAGTATTTAACGAAATTCCATCCATGCGCTTTTGCATCATCGCATAAATCTGCCTGTAAATAAGCTTGTCATCATCTGACAGCTTCTCGTAGTAGTAGTGATATTCCCCTGTAAATACTGACTCATCGTACTCTGTCTGTTCGCCGTTTAAATAGTCTGTTGTGGTCTGCATTTGCCCCTTTACTGCCCTGTGTATAGCTGTAGGAAAATCAGCTATAGCACCTGTAAACCCTCCTGCCTTTAAGCATTTTGCAGCGAACATAAAGCAACAGGCAGCAAACACAAGTGCCGGTATGATTTTTAAAAGCTTTTTCATCTATTCCCCCATTTTAATCGTTGTCTGTCACTCTGTTAGGTGTGAACAGCAGCCATAGCAAGCCTGCATATCAGATACAGTACAAAAAGATGCACCGGGTAAAAGGCGTAAAAGACATATTTTAGTGAAATGCCTCTTTTTCCATTGTAATAGCGAAGCGGTATAAGCATAAACAGTGCAAAAAACTCTATGGTACCTGAGAAAAGTCCAAGCAGTATGACTGCCACGGCAAATGCAACATCCCGGTTTGAAGAAAGCAGGTACATCATGACAATGCACCCTACACCCGCCGCACCATAATCACAGCAAAGCACAAACTCTGCAATAATCATCATAACAAGCACTACTGATACCATTACTATACACCTGATCAGTGTGACAAAAAACCACTTGACTGCAGAGGATGCCTTTTCTATTTTATCGACCGACTTAAGCCAATCAAGCACTGTGATGGCAAGCAAGCCTAAAAGCAGTGTAAAAAACACATTGTTGCTCTTAAATTCGAGCACTGTATTGTTTATTGCAAGGTCAAACGGTATCTCAGAGATAAGCGCGAATATAAACATCCTCGCAGCATATTTTTCCCTGCTGTGTGTATATTTGAAGCCCTCCACAAGCAGGAAGCAGAAAACAGGAAAGGCCATGCGCCCTATAGAACGCATGACCCAGTAGATATCAATAAGCGTTTGTCCACCTATCCCGTTATTTATCATCTGAAGAATAACCGTTGCCGCAATATGGTCTATAAGCATGGTAAAAATGGCTATAAGCTTAAGCGTGCTTCCACTGATACCAGACTTTGCGATAACTTTTTCCAAAATCCTATACTCCTGCCATATTTACGGTAATTCTGTCAAGATGCCAGATATCGTCCACATATTCCTGGATTGTTCTGTCTGAAGAGAACTTTCCTACATGTGCGATATTGAGCAGTGCACTCTTTCTCCATGCGCTCTTGTTCTTGTAATAATCATTAATCTTCTGCTGTGCATTTGCATATGAGCGGAAGTCTGCGAGGATAAAGTAGCGGTCAGCCACCTGTCCCTGCTGTGGATTGAGCAGTGAGTTGTAAAGCTCCCTGAAAAGCTCATGGTCATTTGGTGAATATGTGCCGTCTACAAGCTGGTTTACTACCTTTCTTAGCTCGGCATCGTTATTATATACATCAACAGGATTGTAGTCATGTCTGTTCTCGTGTGAGATGACCTCATCAGAGCTCATTCCAAAGATAAACATGTTGTCAGCCCCTACCTCATCGAACATCTCGACATTGGCACCATCCATAGTTCCGATAGTGAGCGCTCCATTGAGCATAAACTTCATGTTTCCTGTTCCGGATGCCTCCTTGCTTGCTGTGGAAATCTGCTCGCTGACATCTGCTGCCGCAAAAATAATCTCGGCATTGGATACCTTGTAATCCTCGATAAATACTACCTTGAGCTTGCCGCCAATAGAAGCATCGTTATTTATCACATCAGCCACACTGTTGATGAGCTTTATTGTTTTCTTTGCATTTCTGTAGCCTGCTGCTGCCTTTGCTCCAAAAATGAATGTTCTAGGATAGAAATCCATAGACGGATTTTCCTTAATCTTGTTGTACAGATACATCACATGAAGGATGTTCATGAGCTGTCTCTTGTACTCGTGAAGTCTCTTAACCTGCACATCAAAGATAGAATCCGGATTTACATCAATACCATTGTGCTCCTTGATATACTTTGCTAAACGCACCTTGTTTGCTCTCTTAATCTCAGCAAACTCCTGCTGTGCAACAGGGCTGTCCGCATAAGCCTTGAGCTTTGAAAGCATTGTAAGATCTGTAATCCAGCCGGCTCCTACCTTTTTTGTTGCCCAGTCTGCAAGGAGTGGATTTGCATGTGCTAAGAATCTACGCTGTGTGATTCCGTTTGTCTTGTTATTGAACTTCTCAGGGAACATCTCATAGAAATCATGAAGCTCCTGATTCTTAAGTATCTCTGTGTGAAGCTTTGCAACACCGTTTACAGAATAGCCTGCAACGATAGCCATATTTGCCATCTTGACCTGTCCGTCATAGAGGATAGCCATCTTTCTTACCTTGTCCTCATTGCCAGGATATCTCTCATTAATCTGCATCACAAATCTTCTGTTTATCTCGTCAACAATCTGGTATACACGAGGAAGCAGTCTCTGGAATATCTCAATTGGCCACTTCTCAAGCGCCTCAGCCATGATTGTATGGTTAGTGTAGGCTACACATCTTGTAGTGATATCCCATGCATCATCCCATGACAGATGCTCCTCGTCCACAAGGATTCTCATAAGCTCTGCGACTGCAACTGTAGGGTGAGTATCGTTCATCTGGAAAACAGCTTTATTTGGGAGATCTTTTAAATCGCTGTGATGCTTTTTAAACCTTGCAAGTGCACGCTGGATGCTTGCTGATACAAAGAAATACTGCTGCTTTAAGCGAAGCTCCTTGCCCTTTACATGGTTATCGTTTGGATAGAGCACCTCAACAAGGTTTCTTGCAAGATTTTCCTGCTCCACTGCCTTGTCGTAGTCACCCTGGTCAAAGGACTCGAGCGAGAAGCCGTTTTTTGGCTCTGCATCCCATATCATGAGAGAATTGACCACATTGTTGTCATAACCGACTATAGGCATATCATAAGGCACTGCAAGCACCGACTGATAGTCCTTCTGCTCGAAATGAAGCTCTCCGTTTTCATCTGTGCTCTCCTGCACATATCCTCCAAACTTGACCTCATAGCAGTACTCCGGACGACGAAGCTCGAATGGATATCCGTCCTTGAGCCAGTTGTCAGGCACCTCAATCTGGAAGCCGTCTGAAATCTGCTGCTTGAACATACCATATCTGTATCTGATTCCACAGCCGTATGCAGGATATCCAAGTGTGGCAAGTGAATCCATGAAACACGCTGCCAGTCTTCCGAGTCCACCGTTTCCAAGTGCCGGATCAGGCTCCTGGTCCTCAATAGCATTGATATCCACACCAATCTCATTGAGAGCCTCCTTGACCTCCTTGTATGCTGAGAGGTTTATAAGGTTGTTGCCGAGAGCTCTTCCCATCAAAAACTCCATGGACATATAGTAAACAACCTTTGGATCGTCCTTGTCCATCACTCTCTGTGTGGCAATCCACTCATCCATGATGACATCCTTTACGGCCTCTGATACAGCCTGATAAAGTTCCTGCTGTGTGGCATCATCTATAGTCTTACGATATTTATTTTTTAAATTGTCTGATACAGTCTTAATAAACACCTTTTTGCTAAACGTATTATCTCTCATCATATTCCTCCTTATGGCACTAAAAGGGAGCAAATTAATGCTCCCTCTCGTGCAGAGATTATTGTTTTTCAACTGCAAGCTTAACAGCCTCACCATTAATCTTCCAATCCTTTTCATAGCCCTTAAGTTCGCCTGATTTAATTGATACGGCAAGAACCTCGGTCTTGATTTCATCACCAAACTTTTCAAATACATTTGAAAGCTTCTCATCTGCCTCGTATGTCACAGCGATGTGGTCCATAACCTCAAAGCCTGCGTCCTTACGCATTGTCTGGATCTTACTGATGATTTCTCTTACGAAACCTTCCTCGATAAGCTCAGGAGTGAGGTTGGTGTCAAGAACAACGGTTATATTGTTGTCAGACTGTGTCACATAGCCCTCCATCTGAGTCATCTCGATAAGTAAATCCTCTTTAGATAATACAACTTCATCGCTAATGCTGTCAAGCTTGAGAGAGCCGGTGCTGTTAAGCTCCTCCATGGCCTTATGACCATCAAGCTCAGCTAAAACTGCCTTAATCTGGCCAAGGTATTTACCATACTTAGGACCCACTGTTCTAAGCTGTGGCTTGAATTTGTAGGTGGTGTAGTGTGATACATCATCAGTGAACTCAACCTCTTTTACGTTGAGCTCGTCTGCGATGATATCCACATAAAATTCATCCAGTTTTTCCGGAGCCTTTACAAACATTTTTCCGATTGGCTGACGGTTTTTGATATTTGCCTCGTTACGGCATGCACGTCCGAGTACTACAACCTTTAGTACCTCATCCATATCAGCTTCGAGCTTTTTGTCAATCAGCTTCTCATCAACTACAGGATAGTCGCACAGATGAATTGACTCCGGTGCGCTCTTGTCGATAGAGCAGACAAGATTTCTGTAGATATCCTCTGTCATGAAAGGAATCATAGGTGCTGCCGCCTTTGATATGGTGACAAGTGCTGTATAAAGTGTCATGTATGCGTTTATCTTGTCCTGCTCCATGCCCTTTGCCCAGAAACGCTCACGGCTGCGGCGTACATACCAGTTACTTAAGTCGTCTACGAACTCCTGAAGGTACTTTGCCGCCTCCGGAATCTTGTAGTTTGACAGGCACTCATCCACGCCTGCCACTGCTGAGTTGAGCTTTGAAAGAATCCACTTGTCCATTACTGCAAGCTTATCATACTCAAGGCTGTATTTTGTAGCATCAAAGTTGTCGATATTTGCATAAAGCACGAAGAATGCGTATGTGTTCCAGAGTGTTCCCATAAACTTACGCTGTCCCTCAAGCACGAGCTTTCCTGAAAACTTCTTTGGAATCCATGGAGCTGATGCTGTGTAGAAATACCATCTGATGGCATCTGCACCGTATGTCTCAAGTGCATCAAACGGATCTACCGCGTTGCCCTTTGACTTGGACATCTTCTGTCCGTTCTCATCCTGTACATGTCCAAGCACGATGACATTCTCATAAGGAGCCTTGTTGAAAAGCAGTGTAGACTCAGCCATGAGTGAATGGAACCATCCACGTGTCTGGTCAACTGCCTCTGAGATAAACTTGGCTGGGAACTGCTTCTCAAATACTTCCTTGTTCTCGAATGGATAGTGGTGCTGTGCAAATGGCATGGCTCCTGAATCAAACCAGCAGTCAAGTACCTCAGGTACACGGTGCATATCCTTGCCACACTCAGGACACTTGATTGTCACAGCGTCGATGTATGGTCTGTGAAGCTCTACCTCTGCAGCCTTTGGATCTCCTGCTTTTTCGGCGAGCTCTGCACGGCTTCCGATACACTCTCTGTGTCCGCATTCACACTCCCAGATATTGAGTGGTGTGCCCCAGTAACGGTTACGTGAAATAGCCCAATCCTGTATATTCTCAAGCCAGTTTCCGAAACGTCCTGAACCGATAGACTCAGGAATCCAGTTTACTGTATTGTTGTTTCTGATAAGATCATCCTTTACTGCTGTCTCCTTGATGTACCATGACTCTCTTGCATAGTAGATAAGAGGCTTGTCACATCTCCAGCAGTGTGGATACTCATGCTCAAATTTCGGAGCATCGAAGAGCTGCTTTCTGCCGCTTAAGTCCTTTAATACCTCAGGATCTGCATCCTTTACCCACATACCGGCAAACGGAGTCTCGGCTGTAAGCTCTCCCTTGTCGTTTACAAACTGTACAAATGGAAGGTCATAATTTCTTCCGACATTGGCATCATCCTCACCAAATGCAGGAGCGATATGAACAATTCCTGTACCGTCTGACATAGTAACATATGTGTCACATGTCACGAAAAAGCCCTTCTTGCCCTGCTTATCGGCAACCTGCTTAGCACAGTCATAAAGCGGCTCATACTCCTTGTACTCAAGGTCCTTTCCTTTGTATGTCTCAAGCACCTCATATGCCTTCTTGCCTGCCTCTGCGTCCTCTTTTGAAAGAAGCTGTGAGAGCACCTTGTCTGCAAGTGCCTCTGCCATATAATATGTATAGCCATCAACAGCCTTTACCTTTACATATGTGTCATTAGGGTTCACACAGAGTGCCACGTTGCTTGGAAGTGTCCATGGAGTTGTGGTCCATGCGAGGAAATATGCATCCTCTCCTACTACCTTAAAACGTACTACTGCTGATTTTTCTTTAACTGTCTTGTAGCCCTGTGCCACCTCCTGTGCAGAAAGTGGTGTTCCACAACGAGGACAGTAAGGAACAATCTTGAAGCCCTTGTAAAGAAGTCCCTTGTTCCAGATTTCCTTGAGAGCCCACCACTCTGACTCAATGAAATTGTCGTCATATGTGACGTATGGATTGTCCATATCAGCCCAGAAACCTACTGTGTTGGAGAAATCCTCCCACATACCCTTGTATTTCCATACAGACTCTTTACACTTCTTGATGAATGGCTCAAGTCCGTAGTTCTCAATCTGATCCTTGCCGTCAAGGCCGAGAAGCTTCTCCACCTCGATCTCAACAGGAAGTCCGTGTGTATCCCAGCCTGCTTTACGTGGCACATATTTGCCCTTCATGGTCTGGAATCTTGGAATCATATCCTTTATGGTACGTGTCTCAACATGTCCGATGTGAGGCTTTCCGTTTGCTGTAGGAGGTCCATCATAGAATGTGTATGTCTCTCCTTCTTTTCTGTTTTCCATAGATTTTCTGAAGATATTGTTCTCTCTCCAGAACTGCTCTGTCTTCTTCTCGCGTTCAACGAAGTTCATATTGGTGTCAACTTTGTTGTACATGACTATCTCTCCTTATTCTATATTGTTCGTGAACATCCCAACTTGCACCTCAAATTCGACTCTTACGAGGCTTCCTTGTGGCTTACTCCACTATAATTTTCGGTTTATTGAATATTCACAAAAAAGGCACACATTCCTGTAATTAGGAACGCGTGCCTGATACGTCTATACCACCTATTACAATGTACTTAAGGGAAATACCCTTGCATACCCGCCCCTGTAACGTAGGGAATACGTCAGAACCTACTCTCGCAACACTGTATGGCGATTTTAGCCTGCGGCTCAGAAGTGATTTTCAAAACGGCTCTACTCATACCGGCTCTCACCTGCCCCGGCTCTCTTTGACTTTCCTGCCATCTCTACTGTCTTCGTCACTGCCTTTTACTAACTGTGTTTAAGTATATAACTGAAAAGCCACTGTTGTCAAGATGTAATTGATTCTGTAATAATTTGATAATAATTAACTCTAATAAATGCCATCATAATCAAAATTCTGATAATCAAAATCATCATAATCATAAGAATCATAATCATAATCGTAATCCTCATAGGAATCGTCATCATTATAATACTCATAGCCCTCATCAAAGCCCCTCATGAACTCCTTTTCTAAATCTGTGCTTACATTTGCGCCTGCCACAACCCAGAATATGATGCTGACTATAACTGAGATGGCTGCTGTTGCTATACCAACTATACCAAACACCTTGTTGTTGCCCTTTATGATATGTATAATACCAAAAATGATAGCAAGCAGAGCTGTCACATAATTGATGCATGTACAAAACAGTACAATAGATGCGATTCCAAGTACCAGAGAAGCTATACCAAAGCCATTGCTGTTCTTTGGCGGCTGGTTGTATGGATTAGCTCCATACTGTGGCTGATTGTATGCTGTCTGTCCGTATGCGGTCTGATTGTAGCCACCCTGTCCGTTTGGCTGCTGGCCATACTGCGTCTGTCCGTAAGCTGACTGATTAAATGAGCCCTGAGCATATGTGTTCTGGTTGTATGTACCCTGGGCATTTGGATTCTGATTGTATGCGCCCTGGGCATTTGGATTCTGATTGTATGTACCCTGATTTGCATAACCATATGCACTGCCCGGATTATTGACATATCCGTCTGTGCTGCCTGTCTGGTCTGATGACTGTCCATATGCATTCCCACTTTCCTGCTGGGATACAGACTGATTATATGTGTCTGTCGGCTGATTGTATGTGTCCTGCGGCTGGCTGTATGTGTCTGAGCCATTTGCTGTTTCTGAAGACTGACCGAATACACCTGTATTGTCCGGTGTGCCTGACGACCGGTTGTCATTGTTCATATAATTGTTATCGTCCATAACTTCCTCCATATATCCTATTGTTTATGTAGCCATTGTGTTATCGTGTTAGAAATATTTTATCATATATTACAATAATGTAAATATTTTTATCATAAAAAAATATGTAAAAATGGCAGGAGCAAATGCGCTCCTGCCGTAAAAAACATATTACTGCTCTTAGAAATCAAATTTCTGACTAAGCTCTTCCTCATTCTCCTCAACAGAGTTTTTGAGGTCATCCGCAAGCATATAGATATTTTCCAGTACCTTCTTGCACTTTGCCATGCTCTCGACTGTGGTATCAGCCATGCGAAGTCCCTCCGTTGAAGAAGCTGCAACCTCTTCTCCTGTAGCTGAAAGGTGTGTGATATTGTCTGATATGACTGTTGTTGAATCAAGAATCTTTTTGATACTCTCCTCAGCCACATTGATATCCTTCATCAACAGCTCAACGGCCTCTCCCATGGCATTAAACTTGTCTCTTGTATCGTCGATAAGCTCATTCTGCTTCTCTACCGATGATACTGAGTTCTCGATACTCTCGTTGGCACGCCTTGTGTCCTCATTGAGCTTGTTTATAATCTCTGTAATATTGGCTGATGCATCCTTTGTCTGCTCTGAGAGCTGTCTGATTTCATCTGCAACTACCGCAAAGCCCTTTCCTGCTTCACCTGCCCTGGCCGCCTCAATTGAAGCATTGAGAGCAAGCAGATTTGTCTGGTTAGAAATATTGATAATCGACTCAACAAAGCTCTTTACTTCCTCTACCTTAGCTGTAAGACTCTGGATAACTGACACTGTAACATTGCTTGCCTCTGCCACGTTGTGTGCCTGCTCCTTGAGTTCTTCCACAACATCAGCTCCCTGCTTTACGGTCTCATCAGTCTGGCGTGAGGCATCTATCATAGCCTTGATTCCACTTTCTGCATTGTCTGTATTTCCCTGAATATCAACACACATAGCTGCCTGCTTCTGGATAGCCTCCGCAGTGCTCTCTGTGCTGTCTGCTATCTCCTGGATTGAACTATGGCTCACCGCAACAGACTCATCGAGATCATTTAACATGGTCATAGCCTCGTCAAAGTGCTTTGAAATATTCTCCGCAACCATTACCATCTTCTTATTGCTGTCCACCTGTGCCATAGCAGATTCTTTGATTTCTTCCATATTTTCATCGAAGAAATGGGTAAGAAGAATCGTGATGCTGTCTGACGCATATCCCACAAGTACAAGTACAAAAACTGCTATCACATCATTCTGAAGAACTGTACCCCCTATTCCAAGCTGCATTACAAGCCTGATGACGCTGGATATGATTATTACTGCGTTCATCACCATCATCATCTTTATATCCAGATATATCATCGCTGCAATAACAAGCGGCAGGGCATATGTCCATGTACCGATTGTTGAATTGATCAGTGCGATAATAAAATATCCTGCTGTCATGGCGCTTACAAGTATAAGCGCACCTGTTCTGCTGTCTCTTTTTGTAATAAATGCAATTACAGCTATTACTATTACTGCTATTGCCGCAACAAGCTGTATACTTATCCTGGTAATATCAGCATCTTTTGTCCCAACTGCTGCAAATAACGTAAATGCTATATATGCAAATACTATGATTACCGCCAGGAATACACGTTTGTTGGCTCTGTTATACTGTTGACTATTCATAAAATCCCCCTTCTTTTGTTTGAGTTTTTAGAGTAGCTTTATTATACAACATTTTTTTATAATAATCCACTACTATTTAGTGCCAACGTACCATTTTTCTCATTTTGCTCCTGATTTGAAGAAAATTCTCCTTTCAAATAAACATTTACACAAAAACACCCGGCAGTTATCCTGCCGGGCATCCTGTAAAAAAATATTTATTCTTTAACTCCACCAAGTGTAAGTCCTGTAACAAAGTATTTCTGTAAAAACGGGTAAATACATATGATCGGAAGCATTGTTATAATTGTTGCTGCGGCACGAACTGAGGTAGGTGTAACTGCGCCTACAGCATTTTTCAATGTTTCTGCTGATCCTCCCTGATTTGTTACAGCTGAAAGAAGCTTCATAAGCTCATACTGTAATGTAGTAAGCTTTGTACTCATACGGTTATAAAGCATTGCATCAAACCATGAGTTCCACTGTCCTACTGCTACGAATAAAGCTACTGTCGCATATACCGGTTTGCAGAGAGGGGAATAAATCTTCAGAAAAATGGTGGTATATCCTGCACCGTCAAGCTGCGCTGATTCCTCTAAGCTGTCAGGGATTCCATTCATATAGGTCCTGATAACGAGCATATTAAACGCACTGACCATTCCAGGGACTACATAAACCCAAAAACTATTGGTAAGCCCAAGTCCCTTGTACAGGAGGAAGACAGGGATTAATCCACCATTGACATACATTGTGATAACCCAAAACAGGGATAAACCTCTTTTGAACAAAAATCTTTTTCTGCTGACTATAAAAGCAAGGATTGCATTTGCCACCAGTGCTAAGACTGTTCCAATTATTGTTCTGGCAACAGTAATATATGCTCCTGTTATAAGATTATCTTTTTGCAAAACCGTTATATAATTCTTCCAGGTAAACTTTCTTGGTAAGAGGTAAATTCCACCTCTTAATGCATCTGTACCATCATTAAGCGATATCGCAAGTGTATTAAGCACCGGATAAAGCGTTATGATCACAAACAGTACCATAATGATGCAATTTACAATTGGAAATATACTTATCTTCTTTTTCTTTTTGCTCTTTACAGAGCCTGCTGTTATATCTGCCATCGTACAAGACCTCCTTAAAACAACTGCTCTTCACCATTATGTTTGGCAATTCTATTTGCAATAAATATAAGAATTATACTTACCACACTCTTGAATATACCTGCTGCAGTACCTATTGCATAATCTCCCTGGCTTATGCCCCATTTAAGTACATAAATATCAATAGTCTGTGATACATCCTGTACCAGGCCGTTTCCTAAGAGATACTGTATCTCAAATCCTGCATTTAAAACATTACCTACATTCATAAGAAGAAGGATTATAATAGTTGGTTTGATTCCCGGCAGTGTTACATACTTGATCTTTGCCCAGCGTCCCGCTCCATCAATAGATGCTGCTTCGTAAAGTGAAGGATCTATTGATGTAATGGCTGCAAGATATATGATTGCATTCCATCCTGTTTCTTTCCATACATTGGCAAATGCCACTATCGGCCAGAAATATCCCGGATGTGCGAAAAAGTTTATCGGTTGGTCTATAATATGCATATTTACAAGTAACTCATTTACAATACCTGTTCCTGAAAGCATATCGTGTAAAATACCTGTTACAATGATCCATGAAAGGAAATGTGGAAGATATGATATAGTCTGTACTACTTTCTTTCCACCCTTTGATGCAATCTCATTCAGTAAGATTGCAAATGCAATGGCTGTGACAAAAGTTACAACCAGATTGATAACACCCATTGCAAGTGTATTTCTTATAACACGGATAAATGTCATATCCGAGAACAGCATCTTGAATTTGTCCAATCCAACAAATGCAGAATGGAATATACCAAGTCTTGGTTTGTAATCCTGAAATGCCATTGCCCAGCCAGCGAGTGGCAGATAATAGAATACAACTCCATATGCCACCATTATTGCTGCCCAGAACAGCAGCACTTTCTGACGTTTGACTTCTTTCCATGTAATTTTTGTTCTAGGTTCTCTGACCTTCTCTTTTTTGTTTTTTCTCGTTAATGACATGACACCACTCCTTAAAGTCAGCAGGTAGATAAAACGCTATTATATCTGCCTGCCTTAAATTTCATTTAAGCTTTATTTGAATTTAGCAGCCTGCTCTAATCTTGTATCAAGCTCGGTCTGTAATTCATTCAGGAAATCCTGTGGATTGCATGCATTGTATTCATCCATGTATGTATTCCATTCACTGTCAAAGTCTTTTGCCATAACAACCTTTGGAAGAGCCTTATGCTTAAGTTCGCCAATCTTTGTCCAGGCTACTCCACCAGGAGTGCTTGTGTTAAAGTTGTTAGAGAATGACCACATTGGATACCAGTCTCCAGGTGCATCGTTTGTTCCAAGCATTTCAACGTATGTCTTAACACCATAGGCATCGAAAGCCTCTTGTACATCCTTGTTAAGACCATCATAGAACTCTCTTGCCTGTCCATCAGCTTTGTTGGCATTAATTCCATCATCACTTGTTCCACTGTACTGTGGGAAGTATGAGTATGGGCATGAATGAGAGGCCTTGTATGCTGTATCAGAAGCCTTCTTTCTCTCATCTGCTGTTTTGTAAAACTCACCATTCTCATCTACTTCATAGTCAGTACCCTTGACACCCCAGAATCTGAGATTGTGGATATCCTGATCAAGAAGATCATTTACAAACTTCATGGCCGCATCTACATCATCACAGGATGTTGTAACAGCAAGACCTGTTGACTCGTTGAAAGCGCCGCCTGCATTGTGCCACTGATTGTCACGGCCGTCGATTGTTACAGGTACCGGAATGTAATCGCATCCCTGCTCATCAAGACCTGCCTGTTTAATTGCATCACCTGCTGTGTATGCGAAATCCCACCACTGGTCAATCATTCCAAGTACACGTCCTGTAGAAAGCTTAGAGATATATTCATCATATGTCTGTGTGAATGACTCAGGATCTACAATTCCCTTCTGATACTCTTCATTGAGCTTCTTGAAATATTTAACTGCTGTATCTGATGTATTATAGTCAAGTACTTTCTTTGTATCAGGATCTACCATACATGATCCATCGTTTGGATATCCGTCAAGGAACTGTGGTGCATTCTCAAGACAGAAATATCTCCAGTCATCACAAAGGATTGTATATGGAATATTTTCTGTTCCATCAGCCATTGTTGGATTTGCCTCATTATATTTCTCGATGAGGTCAAAATACTGATCCAGTGTCTTGATCTCCGGATAGTTAGCCCATTTAAGTACTCTTGCCTGGATCCAGAATGCCTCGTCATTGTGTGCGCAGACTTTCTCGTCTCCCTTTATGCAGCTAAACTGTGGTATCCAATAGATATGTCCGTCATCCTGACGAAGTTTTTCCCACTCAAGATCTGTGAAAAGATTTTTGATGTTTGGATATTTCTCGATGTAGTCATCCAGTGGAACAAGTGCGCCTGCATCATATAACTGCATCTGTCCGCTTGCACCTTCAATGAAATCAGGATATTCGCCACCTGCGATCATTGTTCCGATTGCCTCATCTGCTGTCTGTCCGGTAAGCCAGGTTTCCTTTACCCTTACACCTGTCTTTTCCTCGATGATCTTCTGGATTTCATTATCATCATTGATTTCAGTTCCCGGTACAGCAAAGAATGCATCAAACTCTTTCGCACTTCCAGTTTCAGTGCCACCTTTTTTGCCACTATCATTGCCACATCCGGCAAACAGTGTTGCTGCCATGGTAGCCACAAGCAGCATGCTTACAATTCTTTTTCTTTTCATATTGTATTGTCCTCCCTTTTGATAACTTAATTTTATACTTTTTAAGTTTTCAAACAATCGGAGTAACTATAGTCAAAAACAGGGTAAACTATAGTTTCTCGAAAGAACTATAATTTACCCTGTTTTGCAGTAATATATATTATTCTCCACTTTGCATCTGGCGTCTGAAACGCGCCGGTGTGCAGCCTTTTACCTGTATAAACCTGTTCACAAAATAATCCATATCATGATATCCGACTTCCTCTGCTATCTGTATTATCTTCTTATCAGTCCTAAGCAGAAGCTCTGCCGCCCGTTCCATCCTGTAATTGTTCAGATAATCCTTAAAGGACTGTCCGTATTTTTTTCTGAAAAGCTGCCCTAAGTATGCACTGTTTACATAATACTTCTCACTCAGGCTCTTAAGCGTGATGTTCGTGGCATAATTGTCTCTTACTTCCTTTTCTACCATGCCGATCACACCTCTTGACACATTTTTTCTAAGCTGCGACAGATAATCACCATACTCACAGCAAAATCTGGTCATATGCGCACGGCTTCCCCTCTCAATACCGGTCTTAAAGCTGCTCTCACTTATGAGTCGCAAAATCTCCTGCTGATTTACATTATCATCCTGCTCACTTGCCAGGTGTATGAACTGAAACAACAGATAATTAATATTTAAGTTCATGCTTTCCCCATTCATACCCATGCTGGACATCTCATCATAAAATGTGGCAACTGCATTTCTTATCTCAACATGGTTGTTCTGTTCCACTGTCCTAAGCAGCTTATCCAGACTATCTTTACAAAGCACTATTCCATCTGCCGATATCTTTACTTCATCCTCATAGTAATATATGCTCTTTACTATGCGAAAGCCCTGAAACGACCTGAGCATACATGCATTGCCGTATGATCTGGCTATCTTTGATATATCTGATACTTTTCTTCCAACCAGCATAACTATATTCTTTTGTGTATTATCACATATATACCTTCTCAGATCCTCCAGATATTTTCTCTCGTTTTTTGCGGCTTCCTCTGCCATATAATCCGAGAATATAAAGCCTATGTCATAAACTTTTTCATTTACCGATACATCAAATACACAATGTGCCGAATCAGCCCCCAGAAAAGCAACACAGCTTTCGTACATCTTGCGCTGTAAGCTTCTCATATCACTATCGAGTATCTCATCACCTGCCGGAAGCTGCTCCACCTGTATCTCAACATACCTTGCTCCACCCTCACACCTCATATTTTCTTTTACATAGTTCAGGTTTACTTCATCATATTTGCCCCGTATCAGAGATATCAGGTGTCCTGCAAGGTATGCCTGTTTCATCTTTTTGTTATCCTCGTCGATCTTGTTTTTCTCGTTTTTGAGCACAAGAACCTTGTTTAGTACCTTAAGCAGCATCTCCTTATCCACCGGCTTTAGTATGTAATCCGTACAATCATTCTGCATGGCCTGCTGCGCATAGCTAAAATCTGCATAACCGCTTAATATCACAAAATACACATCTGATTTTTTATCTTTTCTCAAAGTCTCAAGCAGCTCAAGTCCTGTCATCTCCGGCATCCTTATATCGGCTATGACCAGATCCACATTCTCATTTTCCAGAAACTGCAGAGCTTCCTTTCCATTTGAGGCCGTTCCTGCTATCTCAAATTCTTCATTTTCCCAATCAATGATCACCTTAAGCCCCTGTATTATGAAAGGCTCATCATCCACCAATAATACTTTAAGCATTTTAAATCTCCCTATAAATATGTTTCCGGTATTTTTATCATAACAGTCGTACCGCAGCCTTCCTCACTGTCCACATCAAATACTGCTTTAGATTCCGTTACCATTTTGATACGCAGGCAGGCATTTATCACACCCACTCTGCCACCGGTCTTTAACATATCGATATCTGCATTTTTCATGTTACTTTTCATTTTTTCAAAAGCATCCGGATCAATTCCGCTACCTGTATCCTCAACCTCTATATGCATGAACCCGGCTTTTTTGAATATACGCACAAATATCCAGCCCGGAGCAGCTTTACTTTCTATGCCATGCACACAGGCATTTTCAACAAAGGTTACAAGCGTAAGTTTTGGCACCTGACATTCCATGCAGTCTGCTTCTATATCTATGTTATAGTTCAGTCGCTCGCCAAACCGGTATTTCTGCAATGCCAGATAGGCTTTTACAAATTCACATTCCTTTGCAACGGTTACAGCATCATTTCCCCACTCCACATACTGTCTTTGCATGATGGCGAGTTTTTCGACCATATCAGCCGTCTCATTTTCCTTTTTCAGCAGACTGTGCATTCGTATGCTCTCAAGCGCATTAAACAGAAAGTGCGGATTTATCTGGCTGTGCAGTGCAAGAAGCTCTGCGTTTTTCTGACTTACAAGCATCTCCTGCTCTTTTAGCTTATTCTTATATACAGTCTGGATCAAGTCATTTGTGCGGCTTACCATCCTGTTGTAATTTTTTATCATGCTGCCGATCTCATCTTTGCTCTCCCTGTCAGTCATAGATACAAGCTTTTCGCTGTCAACTGACTTAAATACCTTTGAAAGCTGTAATATCCTGCTCGTAAAGGAATGGTTAAAGATACTGAACAGACAAAGTGGAAAGAATACATTTATAAGCATCAGAAAAACAATGATCGGTGCATTGTGCATAAGCATGCTCCATATATTACTGCGTGTCTTAAACACATATATATCAAGATCACAGCCATACAAAGAGAGCTTCTGCCTGTATACGGAGTCGCTTATTTTCCCAATCGCCTCCAATGTCTTAAATGGTTTGTTGACTCCACTGTAGGCCCCATTTGACAGCACTATGTCATCTCCATGGCAGATAAGCACTTCATTATCATAATTCATATTCTTAAAAGTACGCATCATGCTGCCATAATTAAACTCTATCTTGAGTACCTTTTCGATATCAGATGAGTAAAAATCCAGCTTTTTCATATAAATCATATGTCTTTCATCTGACAATCCGGCTACGCCTTTTTCATATACAAAAAAGAGTCCTCCGCTTTCCTTCTGCTCCAGAAGTCTGTAAGAATCCGTATTTCTTACAGCAGACATATCATTTACTTTTCCGCCATTTACTATTGTAGGATTGTCAGCATACAGGAAAAATACTATATTGCTCATTCCAAGTGTGTTTTCAAAAAGTGTATCCTGAAAGAAGCTCTGATACTCTGATACATACTCAGCAGAGCTTGTGTATTCCTTTGATATAAAATCGTCTATGCGCTTGCTGGTGTAGATACTCTTAGCTGCCTCTTCTGCGTTATTGACCATGCTGTTCAGATTATATCCCACAGCACTTGCTATGCTCGACATTTCATGTCTGCTGCTTTCTTTTTCAGCATTTTCTACGATGGAAAGCACCACTGCATCAGTCACTATGAGCGGCAGCATGACACAAAGTACATAAAATATGTAGAATTTTTTTCTGAGTGAATAATCATCAAGCTTTCTCTCAATGGCATTCCATATTGGTCTTCTCATAAACAATTCCTCTGAAATCACTTAAAGGAGCCGACATATGTCCGCTCCTAAAGTCTGTTTTAACTTGTCATTAATTATAGAATAACATATTTATTATTAATAATCTACCCCTGTTTTCTCTCCACATCTTGTTATATCAATGCGCTCTGTCCGCTTGCCTGTGAGCTTTGTGCTTCTGTCATCAGGCTGCTGTCCTCCTGCGGATATCTCATAAATTCCCGGCACAGCTACACAGCTTCCATCCTCTTCTATCACAGCAAAGTCCCTTGGCGAAAGAGTCAGCTTTACTTTCTTAGTCTCATATGGCTCAAGCTTTACAACCTCAATCCCCTTTAGCTGATATCCGGGCTCATACTCTGCAGCATCAACGTGCCTGATATAGAGCTGAACTATCTCATTTACAGTATATCTGCTGTCATTTGTCACATTTACAAACACCTCAACAGGTTCGTTTACATCACTTTCTGCTTTATCCACTGACATTCCATCATAGTTTGTCTCACCATAATGCAGTCCATATCCAAATGGATATAACACATTCTCATTTGTATAGCGGTATGTCCTGTGAGCCATTGAATAATCCGTAAACTCCGGGAGATTTTCGGTGCCCTGATAAAATGTAACCGGCAGTTTTCCACTCGGACTATACTCTCCGAATATAGCTTCCGCAACAGCCTTTCCGCCTCTGGCTCCCGGATACCAGCTGTCTATAATGGCATCCACATGCTCTTCTGCCCAGGAAAGATCTATCGCACTTCCTGCTGACAGCACAAGTATTACCGGCTTTCCTACTGCTGCAACAGCCTCTAAAAGTTCCTCCTGAAGTCCCGGAAGCATAAGCCCCAGCTTGTCACCGCTTGCATATTCATTTCCGGCATCACCCTCTTCACCTTCTATAGTTGCATCAAGTCCAAGACACATTACGACCACATCTGACTGTTCTGCCATGATGAGGGCTTCCTTAAATCTGTCCTTTTCCTCTGCAAGTCCCTGTACTTTGTCCTTGTACAGATGGCAGCCCTCTGCATAAAGCACTCTTGTATCCTCTCCAAGATATTGCTGCAATCCCTCAAGTGGAGTGATATATCTTGATGAGGTACCATAATAATTTCCTATAAGCGCATCCCTGGAGTTGGCATTTGGTCCGATGACCGCAATAGTTTTAACATTTTTTCTGTCGAGAGGCAGGAAATTGTCCTTATTCTTTAAAAGTACAAGACTTCTTCTGGCAGCCTCCACAGAAAGCTCCACATGCTCCTTACATTCTACAACCTCATACGATATGTCCTCATATGGCGATGGATAATCCTTCATCATGCCCAGACGGATACGCACCTCCATCAGCCTTTCTACTGCTGCCGTGATTGCCTCGTCTGAAACCAGTCCCTTGTCATAAGCATCCTTAAGATGTAAAAATGCACTTCCACAGTTCAAGTCACAGCCGTTGTTTACAGCCATAGCAGCCGATTCCTCAACTGTATCCGTCACATGATGGTGTTCGTGGAAATCAAGTATTGCCCAGCAGTCTGACACCACATGACCTTCAAATCCAAACTCGTCACGCAGTATATCCTTAAGCAGTGTCCTGCTTCCGCAGGCAGGTTCTCCATTTACCCTGTTGTAAGCCCCCATGACAGCCTCAACCTTTGCATCCTTTACACATCGCTTGAAGGCATACAAATATGTATCATACATATCATGCTTTGATGCTTTCGCATCAAACTCATGTCTTATGGCTTCCGGACCGCTGTGTACCGCAAAATGCTTTGCACAAGCTGCCGATTTTAAGTGATCCGGATCATCTCCCTGTAATCCCCTTATATATGCGCAGCCAAGCTTACCTGTCAGGTACGGATCTTCCCCGTATGTCTCATGTCCCCTGCCCCATCTTGGATCTCTGAATATATTTACATTAGGTGCCCAGAAGGTAAGTCCCTTGTATATTCCGTGATCACCCTTTTTTGAAAATTCATTGAACTTTCCACGACCCTCCGTTGATACAACATCTCCGATCTTTTCTATCAGGTCAGTATCAAAAGTTGCCGCAAGACCTATCGCCTGAGGAAATACTGTAGCAACACCGGCTCTTGCTACTCCATGAAGAGCCTCATTCCACCAGTTGTATTCCGGTATCCCCAGTCTTTCTATAGCCGGTGACTCATACAGCATCTGACTTATCTTCTCATCTATTGTCATCTGCGATACTAGTTTTTTTGCATATTCTATAGTTTTTTTACTCATAGTGACTTCTCCTTTAATTTATATAATGATTTTACCAGATTCATGCAGTATTTTCTTTCTAATTGTTGCCCCACAATGTTCAAAAATTGCTATTTGTGCTATAATAACTATATTCACGCAAATGCGCATAAATATCAGCCGTATGGAGACAAGTATATATGATCGAAAATCTGAATGGAATACATGAGACAGTAAAATATAAAGAATACAGCAATGTAAAGCTTTTTATAAATGCGGAAGCAGAAGATTATCCCATTCACTGGCATACTCCCATGGAGATTATCATGCCACTTGAAGGCGGCTATACAGTGCAGATTGGGGATGATTTGGTACATCTTAATGAGAATGATATTATCTTTATAGCTTCCGGTGTAAAACACAGGCTTATCGCACCTGACACCGGAAAAAGGCTTATCCTGCAGATTGAGTGGTCTGCTGTCTCAAAAATAAAGGAATTAAATTCCATACTTACCCTTATAGCACCTGCTATAACGCTAACCCCGGAAACTTCCGGTGATATCCACAGCAATATCCGTAAACTGCTGCTTGATATATCAAATGAATACCAGACCGACCCATTTCTATCAGAAGCCGTGATCTACTCCAAAATGCTTGAAGTACTTGTCCTTATTGGAAGACATCATACTGCCAGCAGTTGTAATTTTAATGTCGGCAGACACAAACAGCAGGAATATCTGGAGCGTTTTCTGTCTATCTGTGAGTATATCGATACACATTGCACTGAGGACATAACACTTGATGAAATCTCAAAAATAGCCGGATTCAGTAAATATCACTTTACCCGGCTATTTAAGCAGTTTACCAATAATACCTTTTACAAATACTTAAATCAGAAAAGAATAGAGCTTGCCCTGACCCTTCTGGCTGATCCCAATATATCTGTCACCGAGACTGCAATGCAGTCAGGCTTTGCAAATCCATCCACTTTCATAAGGGTGTTCAAAGCTGAAAAGGGCTGCACCCCGACTGAATTTCGCAAAATGTTTATTGGGTGAGCATTATGTATGAAAATTCTGCATAGTTATCACTATTGCTGCCATTTGAGGATGCATACATACCGACCGTACAGCCCACAAAGCCACCTGCTTCTTCTGTGGTATATGGCAGCAGACTTATTTTTTCTGCGACTTTTACGCTCTTTTCGGCCGTACCTATCCATATAGATGCTTCCTGTTCCTTACAGATCATACATATATTCCACAGTGGATTTTTTTCTGTAATGCTGTACTCCATAATATCTGCCACTGCTATCTTTTTGTCAGTTCCCTTAATATGTGTAGTCACCACAAATACCAGCCTCCCGGCTTCCATTGTTATCTCAGCGCGAAGATGATTCTCATTGTTCTGGAAAAGTACAAGTCCTGCCGTCTCATTATCCGACTGTGGGATAAAACGCACTGCTGTCTTTACCGTAAACTCATAGCCCTTCTGTCTTAGTCCAAGAAATGCGCTTGTGCCAAGATCAGTGATCTGCTCTTTGTTTGTGTACAGTCTCAGTACTCCTGGATTTTCCTTAAGGGAATAAAAAGACTCGTTGCGTTTTCCTATTCCAACCAGCCTCTTATCAGGCTTGGCTTCGCAGAAAGTTATAAAATCATTTTCTGATATCTCATCTATAAATCTGCACTCTTCAAGCGGTATATCTACCGTATCCTCAAGGTGTCCTATCCCGGGTGCTATTACCGGCCATTCGTTTTCCCATATTGTTTTTGCAATAAAGGTTTCCCTGCCCATGCTGCTGTGCTTTTTGCATGGTCTTGACGCAAGCATGACCACATACCAGTTTCCGTTTATATCATCCACCAGATCACCATGTCCTGCATAGATGACCGGATAATCCATCCCCAGATTTCTGTGTGTAAATATCGGATTTCTCGGACATCCTTCAAACCATTTAAAAAGCTCCGTGCTTCTTGCTATCGTTATACTGTGCTCCGGTCCGGTGCCGCCCTCTGCATGCATCAGATAATAATATCCGTTTATCTTGTAGATATGTGGTCCTTCCGGCCATATGCAGCCCTTTACAGCACCTTTCCATATGGCCATGCTCCTGCCCTTAAGCTTCATGGTTCCAAGATCAAGCTCCTGTATCCATATCTCCCAGTCTCCATTGTAGCGTACTCCTTCAGGGTTTGGGCGTGTGCCACAGTAATAACATCTGCCGTCATCATCAAAGAAAAGGCTTGGGTCTATTCCGACTGCTTCTTCTCCCAAATAATACGGATCAGACCACGGTCCTGCGGGATCCTGCGCTGTCACTATAAAATTGCCGCCATGCGATACATTGGTCGTTATCATATAAAAAGTTCCTTCATGATATCTTATGGTCGGTGCAAAAATACCTCTCGATATTTCTTCATTTTCCACGCATAGCTGCGATGGTCTGTCAAGTATATTGCCAATCTGCTCCCAATGAGCCAGATCCCGGCTATGAAATATGGGAACACCCGGTGCATACACAAAGCTTGATGTCACCAGATAATAGTCTTCCCCGACTCTACATATTGATGGATCAGGATAAAAACCTGAAAGTATTGGATTTTTTGCTGTTACCATGTCTCTTACCTCTCATTCTCTATAATACATATCCAAAGCCCAGTATCGTAAACTGCTTGTCTCTGTCTTCCTCTGCAATTTCAATTCTTACAACATGATTTTCACTGGTCTTATTGTTAAATATTATTACCGCATTGCAGTGCTGCCAGTTATTGATATGTGGATCAGCCGTAAAATGATATTCTCCGTCCACATATACCTTTGCCTTTCCCACGTTTACCTCTCCCGAATCCTTAAATACAAGGAGAAGTGCCCTGCACTCCATCTCAAGCTCGAAATACGCTTTTACCCTGTTTAATGTATTTTTTGTGCCATCATACATCCAGTTATACGGGAATTCCGGAGTCAGCGAAAGCTGATCATCCATCTCAACGCTTTGCAGCTGTGTATCTGTCGAATCGAAGCCACCCTCGTCAATATATGCCTTTGCATATATATCCTTTTTGTCGAGCAGTCTTATATTTTCAAAGCTGTTTCCTATTACCGGTGCAAGATTTAGTTTTTCCTGCAATATTTTTTCCTCTGTCAGTCCCAGTTCAAATGCATCCAAACTTGCATGCCCTGCCTGATCTATTTTTTCAAAAAGATACTCTATGCAGTCTGCCATGACGGAATGGCCTGCATTGCCCGGATGAAACATATCATAGAAAAACTGATTTTTGGTTATTACCCTTCCCTCGTCATTTTTTAATGCAAACTGAGGGGAAACCGCATCCAGCACGCTTACCATAGGCAGATCATAGAGCTTTCCAACCGGGCTTAAGCGGTCTTGAAGGTTCCAGTCATTTGCAAATACTGAAAAAAGCAATATGACTGCCGGTTTCCATGGCAGATTAAGTACTTTACGTACAAGGCTTTCATAGCAGTCACCCTTTGTCTCATCTCCCTCATCATTTACAGCAAATTCAATAACTACTATATCAGGTTGCTGTCCGTCTCTTAGTACATCCCTGTCAAATCTGATCATTCCCAGCTCCGATGGTGTGCCGCCCACACCGGCTTTTATGAATTTCACATTATTCTTTGCAGAAAAACGCCTCTGGAAAAGCTGATAGGATTTGTATGCGTAGCACTCTGTATTTATAGGTGTCGCACCTGCTCCCTGTGTGATAGATCCACCGATGTATGCAAGTGTTACCTCTTTTCCGGCTCTTGTCTTTTCGATGGCTTTTCTTATGCGGTATACATTTCCCATATTCATAAGCGAATGGCTTATCATGCTGCAGTATTCATCAGAGTTCATATCCACCTCTGTTTCCTCAATATCTGCCGGAGCCTCATAGCCGTCATTCAGATACAGCCTGACACTCGCTTTTCCCATGATATCCGGTGTATTAAATATGAACTTTATCTGTCCCGGTATATCATCATCCGGTGTCCACTTATAATCTGACAGGTATATCTTTCTCTCCATTCCATCGCCTGTCAGCTTTACCTTAAGATTAGTACCGCCTCCGTACAGGTCCTGCTTTCCGTACATCTGAAACACAAATTCGATCTGTTCGTTTTGATTATCTGTTTCCACAGATACACCTATGCTGTGTACAAGCCTGCCAAAACCTTCCACCGTCTCTAACAGCCCCAGTTCCTCTTTATTTTCTATATTTCCGGCTATCTGTGCACTGTTTATCAGTCTTCCGTCGCTTTCATATATAAAATGTATAATGCTTCCATCTTCCTGTACTGAGCCGTATATATCCTTATCCTTCATGATGTAGAAATACGGTCTTTTTCTTTCGGGATCCTTTGGTGCTTTTGGCCCTGCCATCTTTCTGCCTCCTTGTTGTGTCGATTTTATCAGCTATAATGACTATATGATACAAAAACTCCCGGTGCTTTGCACCGGGAGAAATTATAGATATTTGTCCTGTCTTTTATAGTTTATGACTGCTTTCTGCTTCTTCTTAATCTTGAAGCCCCTGCCATCGAAACTCCTGCAAGAAACAACACGATAAATGCTGCCGTTGCTGATTGATCTGATGTCTTTGCAGCTTTTTTTGCCGCCGGCTTGTTTGCTAAAGGCTTATTTGTGCTGCCTGTTGCCGGTTTATCCGCTGACGGTTTATTTATAGCCGGCTTGCCTGTACCCGGTTTTTCTGTATTACCTGTTGATGAATTATTTGTACCCGGTTTTTCTGTATTACCTGTTGATGGATCATCTGTACCCGGTTTACTATTATCATCAGACACTTCATCCTTTGCCTCTGCTGCAAGCTCTATTGTTCCGTATACCGATGATTTAGACCAGCCCATGCCTGTTTCATCATTCCAGCTTAAGGTTCCGATTCTTGCTCCTGAAGCATCAGCATCATTTATCTGGAACTCAAGACCAATCCTGTCACCCTTTTTTGGCTTTATGTCTGTCCACTTGAAGGCTGCCTCAATCACATATCCATCCCCAGTCACTTTTGCGGCAGATTGTACATTTTCCTCGAGACATTTCTTTCCATTGAAAGAATGCTCATTCTCATAATTGATCCTGTACTGCTTATCATCGTCATCATATGACTCTGTCTTGGCATTATTCTCATCGATAAATACCTCGAGTGAATCCTGCTGATATGCCTCTCCACCGTCTTTATTAAGCACCGGATCTTTAACTGTTGCATATACATAAAGGTTTTCGTCATCCCACAACACCTTGGCATCTGCTGTTACCTTAGCTCCAAGGTTTATTGTAAGAGGAATAGCCACAGCCTTATCCCATTCGCTGTCGGCTTCTCCGTCAATCTTTACCGTTGCTTTTGTTGCTTTTTCAATGCCCGGCTTGAGAGTAGCCTTTGCATAATATTTGCTGCTTGTCTCCTGCATTTCTTTAAGGTCATTGAAGCTTACAGCTTTATCGTTATTCATAACTTTTACATCCATGCCGATAGTCTTTGCAACTTTTAAATCAGTCATAGGTACTTTGATGGTCGCACGGTATCCACCATCAACAGCCTGTGCCTCAGAACGCTTAACTGTCTTCTTTACCGGTGTCACATCTCCTGCTGAGTTTGTCTCATCCACATATACTGTAACTTCATCCGTATCATTTATTGTGGCATCCTTTACGCTTACAAGTACATTTAATCCATCCTTATCCCATGTTGGAATAAAAGCTGCCTGTGTATCATCATCCGAAAAACTGTATTCTGTTCCGGACATTGTATCACCTTTCTGCTCAGCTACAACGATATCCTGTATTAACGGCTCAAGCTTTGTAGCATCTACATAAGCCCAGTATGCAGGCTTTGCCTTGTATTTTCCATCAAAAAGCAGTGGGCACTGCTTTGATCCGTCAGCTCCGCCACCAACATTTGACTGTGAATGAAGCCATGAATTTGGCTCAATAACTCCCCACACAGTGATTCCTGCTACATTTGTACCGTTTTTCTTTAAGTCCTTTGCAGCATCAAAAAGCTGTTTGTGACAGTATGCCATCTTTGTATACTCGCTCTCTTTTGATGCTGCTCCTGATTTGTAAGCTGCGCTTGCCTGGAAATCCAGCTCTGTAAGCTGAACCTTTCCTGCTGCTTCGGCATATTTTTTTGCTACTGTCTTAAACTGTGCTGCTGAGAAGCTGTCCACACTGTAATGTGCCTGCATACCAAATGCATCAAGTCGTGTTCCCTGTGCTGATTTTACATCACTTATGAGCTTTATGATTCCTTCTGACTTGATATTGTCTGTCTCTCCGAAATCATTGTAGTAAAGTTCTACATCACTAGGCGCATATTTATTCGCATACTTAAATGCATTGATTATGAACTCATTGCTCTTGTATACATGCCACCAGCTCGAATTGTTCCCATGACGTATCTCATCAAGGCTTTCTGCCGGGCTTACCGTATCTGTACGGTATGTATTGCCGATAACGGCCTCATTTACTACATCCCAGCCATAGAAAAGTCCGTCGTACTTTTTATTTGCTGCCTCTCCGAAGTAGTGGTCGAATACACTTGAGATATACCACTCAAGTCTGCGGTTCATAGTCTCTTTATCTACATATGGCTTACTGATATCATAATTCTCATGGAAGAACCATTCCGGAGTCTGCGAATGCCATACGAGAACATGACCTCTTATGCGTATCTTCCTGTCAGGATGTGCCGCATTCCACTCCAAAATCTTATCTACCATCGCATCAGCTCTTGAGAAATCAAGGCTGTCCCCTGCGTCATTTACCATCGGTACTTCAAGATCCTGCCCATCAAACTGAACTGTTTTTGTTTTAACCGACTTCTCAAGCTGATAATTAAAAAGTGCATCCGGTTTTAATTCATTTCCAAATGTAACTGCATTAAAATGCTTCTCCACAAGGTCCATGAGCGTATTGTCCTTAATCTCATCTAACATGATACCTGTTCCTGCGATTGCATTTTCTCCAAGAGCATCACTGCTTGTGACAGATTTTTTCCAGTCCTCAATATTCTGCTCTATCTCAGGTGGTGTCTTTGGTGTTGTATCAGTTTCCACTGTCACACTAACGAGGCTGATAGCTGATCCCGAACCGGCATTATCAGTAGTCATAAGACCAACTGCTACCATATCACCTTCACCTGTCGGGCTTATCGAGTATTCATCTGCGCCTGTAAGTTCATACTTCGTATTTGCGCCATCAGCATCTTCATCTCCATTCTTGTAGACCTTTAGTGAAACTGATCCTTTCTGATCCTTCACATTAAAGGTCACAGATTTTACAGTTGACATATCAACAGTCTCCGGCAGTCTCCATTTAACCTGATCGTACTGATTGTTAAATGTCACTTTCCACACACCATCTGTCAGCTCATAGCCGGCATTTCCCCAGTCTACTGTCAATTTATCAGCTGTGTATGTCGTTTTCTTTATATTCTGCTGAACTTCATCAGCGAATACTAACGACTGCGCCTGATACGCAGGTATAAGCTGTGTGACACCTGTGGCAAGCATAGTACTGCATACCGCAATACATGCTCCTTGTTTCAATAGTTTTTTCCTTTTCACCCCCATGTCCTCCTTACATGTGTATTTGTAATTCCAAAAACACTATACCATAAGAGAGGTTTTAAAATATGGGACAAATTATAGAATATAACAAGTCAAATTATATGTGCGATAAATAAATTCAAATAATAGTAAGTCTGCGGTACCAGATCCATTGTATATAAAAATCAATAAATCCTGTAATTTCCTGAAAGTGCTAACATTGCAAACATGTAAAGGAAATTATCATAGTATCTCCTGTCACCTGTCCTAAGCGGAGTGTTCCAGAACTTTTCAACACACTGCTTTGCATATTTTCCATCTGCTGCGAGTGAAGCTTCTGCATTAACAGCAATGATTGCTACCGGATGAAGTGCCTTCTCATCAAGCGGTGTACCATCTATAAGAAATACACCATCCCAATTGTCCTTCTGATCCTCACAATAAAACTTCTGAAGCCTTTCTGCCGTTTTAATCTGCCACGGATCTGCATCAAACCACAGATGATCCATCGCTATATTGGCGATCGTGCGGTATGCATCACTGTAATACCAGTCATGTCTTCCAAATATTTCCTTATGCCCCGTATGAGGCTTTCCGTCATAATCTGCATATTCTGCGCTAAGTCCTGTCTTTTCATGGCATGCACTGTGCAGATATGCTCTGCTGGCAGCTGCTGCTTCTTTCCAGAATTCTCGGTCCTCCTCATAAGCCCTTTCGGCAAAAAGTTCATAAAAATGCGGCAGATGGTATGAAGGATCACTGAAATCCATATTTGTGACAAACTTTATCAGCTTGTTGGAAGGCTCCCACATTGGCTCTCCGCTGTGTCCCGGCTCACCCTTGTGTACACACTCCCTTAAGATATTTTGTGCCTCTTTGCTGTAGCAGAATATACCATCGCCATCTCCCCATCTTTTAGAGGCGAAAAACAATGCCATTGCAAAATACTCTTCACCATCAGGTGCCGGTCCTTCGGCATTTCGCTTTCCGTTTGTCTGACATGACCACGCAAAATAATTTTTTGCCGGACCATCTTCTATGTACATATATGTGCGCACCCATTTCCACAGTCTGTCAAACTCTGCTTTTTTATCCAGCTGTACACATACCATCATGCCATATGACATTCCCTCGGTTCTCACATCATGATTGCCGGTATCCTCCATATATCCCATATCATCACCGGCTTCATGATAAAAACGTTCATCATCATTCCCATAGAATATCGTGTTAAAAGTATCCTCTACTCTTTTTTGAATTTCTTCTTCCGGATACCCATACTCTTTGAATATATTTCTGTATTTGCCTGTCTTATATGCTCCTGCCATTTTTCTCTCCTTTTTGTCTCTGTTTTACTGTATCCCGCACATTAAATTTACAAATCTGTGTCTGCATGATGTCCAGGATTCATTATCTCCTTTTTTGAACCATTCCTTCTGTGCACTGTCCTTAATTCCGTATATGGCTGTTATGTTCCAGATTATATCATCAGATATCGTGCTGTCTGCCATTATTATCATAATTCCTTTTATCCTGCCTTCGCCAGACAGATTATCCATGATATTTGCTATCTTTCCCTGATGTATCCAGCAAAAATTTCTTTCGTCCGCAGCACACTCAAGCACACATACTCTTCCGGTGTCACAGTTATCCTCTCCATAACCGGCTGGTGTATAAACATAATTCATACTGACCTGTCCGTCTCCATCACACGAATAATGGATATGTATCTGACCATGATCTGTTTTCTTAAGCTCATGCCAGCTAAAGTTCCTCTCAGGTACCTCAGCAAAGTTTACAGCCCTGTTATATCCGAACCCGACAGGTGCCGCAGGGTTTACTACAGGTGTTCCATTTACCATAAATGTCACATAGTTAAATCCCTCAGCCGGATTGCCTATTGTTTTTTCCCAGTAACCATCATTTTTCTTTGATCTGTAAAGAAGCTCCTCCGTGCCATTTTCAAGAACTACGCTCACGCTTTTTGCATCAGGTGCAAAAAGATTTACTTCAATGCTGTTATCCTCCGTCACACGGATACCATGTATGACATCCGGATATTTGCCAGCCGGTTTTCCATCCTCGTCATTTTCGAACTGTATCTGCCTGTACACCGGATCAAAAAATACCATGCTCTCATCCGCCTGTACCGGTGTGGTAGAATCAATATTCTTTGATCTGACCGGGACAGCTTTATTAATATCATCAAGTTCTGCGTCATCCCATGTAAAAAGCATCTGTGCGAAATCCTTAAAGCTCTTTCTCCATACATGCCATTCATGATAGCCCTCATATACTTTTGGTGTACTGTCTTTCCCCTGCCGTGAAAATTCCTTTACCATCTCATTGATTCCAAGCAGTATCTCTTTTTCTTCATCTCCTGCCGACATAAAGACAGCTTCAAACCGATATGGGCTGTCAATGATTTTTTTCATGAGATGTATTGCAACACCTGAAAATACCCCAACTGCTGAAAAAAGCTCTGGGTGTCTTGCCGCTATATCCGTAGCCTGTGCTGAACCAAGTGAAAGTCCTGCCACAGCACGGTTGTTTCTTCCTTTTTTGACCTTAAAATTTTCCTCTATATAAGGGATTATGCTATTTACAAGCTCACTGTCAAAATCTCCCGGAAAAAATACAGGGTATTCGTTATCCTTAAATGAGTAGCCACTGCTTGCAACTATGATCATCGGCACACATTTTTTGTCTGCTATCAGATTGTCCATGATGAAATTCATCTTACCCTGCCATACCCATCCGGTCTCATTCTCCCCGACACCATGCTGTAAATACAATACAGGATACCTTCCATCTCCGCTCTCATATCCAGGGGGAGTATACACATAGCTCTCCTTTATGTGACCGTTTACCTGTGAGGTATATTTGCACAGACTTACCGTTCCATGCGGCACATCCCTGACAAAATAGAAATCCTCGCCCTCTTCCGGCACTTCAAATGTGTTTATTGCAGCAAAACAGCCATATGATATAGCCGCATGAGGATTTGTTATGCAGACATCATCTACATACCAGAAATAATAATGCATTGCCCAATGGAAATCTTTAATGTTTGCCGAAAATCCACCCTGCATATCAGGCTTTAACTGTATGCGTTCTGAGCTGAAATAGCCTCCCATTCCGGCTACTTCTACTTTATTGGCATTTGGCGCATAGATATAAAAGGTAACGCTTCCATCATCCTCAAGTGTGACCGAGCATCTGTTATTGTCCATTGATGATGGTATCGTGCCTATATACAAAGCACCGTTTTTTAAATCATCCAAAATAATCCCCCCCATTCGTTTATTGATATATACAAGTGTAAACGAACAGGGGCTTGTTATTCTATTAATAAATTGCCAAACAGTATTCAAATATTGCTAATTTTCATTTACCTTTTGCTGTAAATAATCAAAATATATCTGTGGATTACAGGCATTGTACTCATCCATATACTGATTCCAGGCAGCATCAAAATCATCTGCCATGATAACCTGCGGCAGCCATATTTTCTTTACTGCCACAATATTATTCTTTACTTTCCCACATTCAGAGGTCGAAGGAATTGAATCTGAATATGAATACATCGGATACCACGAGCCTGGAGCATCATTTTTTCCAAGCAGATCTACATAGTTTTCCACTCCATAGGCTTCAAAACATTCCTGAATATCCACAGGCTGATTTCTGAAAAACTCGTTCTGCTGAAACTCCGTTGAAAACGCATTTATACCATCATCAAGCATTCCCTCCACTCTTGGAAAGTATGAGTACGAACACATATGCGCTGCCTTATATGAGCTGTCACTTTTTTTCTCTGCCTGCTCATTGGTAAGGTAAAACAAACCGTTTTCATCGACTGAATAGTCCTTGCCCTCCTCTCCCCAGAACCTTTCTCTTATGATATCAGATTCCAGGAGATCACTGACAAACTTCATCGCACCTTCGATATCTTTACAGGAAGTGGTAATGGACACTCCTGAAGAATAATCTATTTCTGCCATCCTGTTTGTATGCCATCTGTTGTGAATACCATCATCAATCGTGACAGGAAGAGGGACATAATCACACCCAAGCTGTGCCAGATTCTGTTTTTTGAATACAGGATCTATTACATAATAGAACTGCCACCACTGGTCGACCATCCCAAGCACTGCTCCTGTTGACAGCTTATCCAGATATTGATCATAGGTGGCATTGAACGCCCCGGGATCCATTATTCCCTTATGGAACTCTTCGTTAAGCTTTCCGAAATATCTTTTGGCTGTGTCGGTCACATTGTAATCCATCACTTTTTTAGTTTCCGTGTCTACCATACAGCTTCCATCGTTTGGAAATCCGTCCAGAAACTGCGGCACATTTTCAAGGCAAAAATACCGCCAGTCATCACAAAGCATCGTAAATGGTATATTTTCTGTTCCATCCGGCATTGTTGGATTTGCCTGTACATAGCTTTCTATCAGGTCAAAGTACTGCTCTATCGTTGTAATCTTTGGATATCCAGCCCATTTTAATACTCTTGTCTGAATCCAGAAGGCTTCACCATTATGCAGCATCTCCACATCATCCCCATGTGATATTCCAAACGGTGGAATCCAATATATGTGTCCATCCGGCTGTCTTAACTTTTCCCATTGTTCATCACTGAGATATTCTTTTATGTTCGGATACTCGTCCCAGTATTCATCTATTGGAATGAGTGCATCTGCCTCATACAGCGCAGTCTCACCCAATACAAAATCCGGATATTCCCCGGTTGCTATGAGAGAATTTATTGCATCATCCTTATCCTGTCCAACAAGCCATGTTTCCTCACATTCAGCACCGATCTGCTCTGCTATGAGCTGCTTTATATCATTATCCGGATCTATATTATCTCCTTCTACAGAAAAAAAAGCCGTAAAATGCTTTATTTCTTTTTTATCTGACGCTTTAAAAGTAACACCGGCTATAAGTCCGATAAACAATGCCACTGTAACCGCTGCGGAAACCAATCTTTTTTTCATACCATGTTTTCTCCCTATTTTCTTTCGTTCAGTCTCTGCTATAAAATTGCATAATAGTCATTATATCCCATAAAAAATATTTTTACAAATACTAAAAGAAATATATCTAATAACTAGGGTATAAAACAATAATTTATCCTGCTGACATTTGCTCTGTCATACATTATAATTTATACAATTTTAAAAATCAGGAGGACCATATAATGATCATACATGAAATAACAGAAGAATGTTTTAAGAAATATGGAAAGGTGATCGACTCTATAGATCTTACAGAGCTGGTCAGCACAATGCAGACAGTAGAAATTCCTGCTGATGTGGTTTATGAGCCATCCATTTCTGCACTTGAAAAGCTAAAATGCGCTACAGAATTACAACAGAAAACATACGGGGAGCTTCCTATACAGATAGGCTGGTGCATAGGCAACAATCATAAGCTCAATGCTGTTGAATATCACAGATGCTCTGAGGTCAATATTGCCGCAACTGATGCCATACTGATACTCGGCCGACAGCAGGATATCTCCGTGGAAAATACATATGATACCTCTTTGATGGAAGCTTTCAGGATTCCTTCCGGAACAGCAGTCGAGCTTTATGCCACAACACTGCACTACGCACCATGTAATGCATCTGCTGGCGGATTTCTGGTAGCCGTTGTACTTCCAAAAGGCACAAATGAAGCCCTGGAACATCCACACACCGGCGGAGAAGATGCTCTTCTTGCAGCTAAAAACAAATGGCTCATCGGACATCCTGAAGGTGGACTTCCTGATGGATCATACATAGGGCTTACAGGTGAAAATCTGGAAATTAAATAAAAAGCAAAAAACAGCCCGGGCTTTCACCCGGGCAATTATTATATTACGCTTTAACTTTACGATAAAATTAAGCCTTTGCCTCGTCCTCGTTGTCTCCCCAGAAATCCACCGGCTCATAGTCCTGCAGCTTTGCAAGGAAGCCCTTCTGCTTAAGCTCCTCCTGTATGGCATCAAGCACCTCTTCACTCTCCGCACATATTGTGTGATAGTGATAACCTGAAGTTACATTTTTAAGAAGGCTGGACTTTCCTGTGCGGATTTCCTCCAAGTAATTTCTGACATCACGTCTGGACTTGATGTCCATATTAGCGCGGATCACTCCGTAGACCTTGTGGTATACAAATACGTCCTTCACATGGCCTCCGGCATCAACTATTGTTGAAAGCTCCTCCTCTACTTCATCATCCTCGTGAACCACCTTTAATACTCTCGAATACTGCTTATCCGCCTGTATCAGATATCCTCTGTTTGTCGAAAAAATCGCGGCTCCGTTTGCTCGAAGCAGTGCTATGTCCTGCACAATCACCTGACGACTCACATCAAGCTCCTTTGCAAGCGCAACTCCCGCCACAGGCGACTTTGACGAGGATAGAATATTTATTATTTTTTTTCTTCTCTCATCACCGTTCATTTTCGTTCCTTTCTGTAAAACATTACTGTCACAGCATAGTGCGACCGGCAATATAAAATCTATACTACATGTAGATTTTTAAGTGATAAATCCATAATAGGCGCTGAATGTGTGAGCGCACCACTTGATACATAGTCTACACCAAGACCCTTTATTCTTGCAATATTTTCTTTGGTAACATTTCCCGAAACCTCGATTTCGGCTCTGCCGTCAATGTAGTCGATGCACTGCTTTAAAAGCTCTGTGGACATGTTGTCGAGCATGATAATGTCGGCACCGGCTTCAACCGCATCCTTCACCATATCAAAGCTCTCTACCTCAACCTCAATCTTTCTGACAAACGGAGCATAGGCCTTTGCCATGGCGATTGCCTCTTTTACACCGCCAGCTGCTCCGATGTGGTTATCCTTAAGAAGCACTCCATCCGAGAGATTGTATCTGTGGTTGTTTCCACCACCGACTCTGACCGAGTATTTTTCAAAAATTCTATTGTTTGGAGTTGTCTTTCTGGTATCCAAAAGCTTGATACCGGTGCCCTCTAAGAGTGCTGCAACCTGACTGGTATATGTGGCAATTCCACTCATGCGCTGTAAATAATTGAGCGCAGTTCTCTCACCGCACAAGAGTACTCTGATATCTCCGTAAACCTTGCCGATAAGCTGCTTATTTTCTACCCTATCGCCATCCTTTACGTAAAACTCTACCTTTGTATCTGCATCAAGCAGTGTGAAAACTCTCTCAAAAACCTGCAGTCCACAGATGATTCCGTCCTGTTTGCAGATTAAATCCACCTCTCCTGCCTGTGGATGTGGCATCACGCTGTTTGTGGATACGTCCTCGCTTGTGATGTCCTCCTTTAATGCGCTTAATATGAATGGGTCTACGTTGAGGCCCAGTGTTACCTGATCGTACATATATTTAAATTCCTTTCGTTCAAATTATTCTTATTTATTACGGTTTCGCACTTTTTATGCCTGAATATAGGCAATGCCTGATTCGACAGTCTCTTCTGTACCTGCGCTGGTGCGGCCCTCTATTGCCTCCATGGCGAGCTTCCTGTATTCTCTCTCTACAGCTTTTTCATCGCTGTAGTCTGCGAGGTCGATGCTATCTGCGGCCTTTTTGGCTGCTATCTCATCATTTACAAAGCCGAGCTCCGCCATCTGTCCTGCTGCACGCTTTGCGAATACCAGGCTCTCAAGCAGTGAATTGCTTGCAAGACGGTTTCTTCCGTGCACTCCGTTGCAAGCGGTCTCTCCAACTGCATAGAGACTTTCCATGGATGTGCGGCTGTGATGATTCACCTTGACGCCGCCCATGAAATAGTGCTGTGCCGGAACAACAGGAATAGGCTCCTTGAAGACATCATATCCCATCTCCTTGCAATGTTCAATGATATTTGGAAAATGTGATACAAGCTCATCCCTTGGAATGGTACGCAAATCCTCCCAGACAAAGTCTGTGCCGTCCTTTTTCATCTGCTCACGGATTTTGCCGGTCAGCACGTCTCTTGGTAAGAGCTCATCGACAAACCTGTTCATATTCTTGTCTAAAAGCTTAGCACCCTCGCCTCTTACGGACTCTGAAATGAGAAAGCTTCTGTCCTCATGCTTTTTCGTGTAAAAAGTCGTTGGGTGAATCTGCACATAGTCTGGGTTTTTAAGCTCTATGCCATGCTTTTTTGCAATGGCAAGCGAGTCACCTGTCAGATGTCTGAAATTTGTTGAAAATCTGTACAGTCCTCCAACTCCGCCACAAGCCATGACAGTGTATGCCGCTGTCACCTTTTCCAGCGTGCCATCCTGTTTTCTTATGATGGCGCCGTAGCATTTGTTATCCCTTTCGATGATGTCAACCATCGTCGTATACTCCATGAGTGTCACATTTGAAAGCTTCTTAACCTGTGCAAGCAATGTGCTTGTTATCTCTTTTCCGGTCACGTCTTCATGGAAAATAATTCTGTTGTGTGAATGAGCTCCCTCTCTCGTATAGGCAAGTGAGCCGTCATCATTTCTCGCAAAATCTGCTCCGTATGAAACAAGATCCTTAACCACCTCAGGGGATGAGTTTATCATTATCCCAACCGACTCCTTGTCATTCTCGTAGTGGCCGGCCTTTAAGGTATCCTCAAAAAAGCTGTCGAAATCGGACTGCTCTTTAAGCATGCACATGCCGCCCTGCGCCAGAAATGAATCATTGCTCTCAAGATCTGACTTTGTTATCAGTGTAATTCTTATGTCTCTTGGAAGCTTAAGCGCACAATAAAGACCTGAGCAGCCGCTTCCCACAATAAGTACATCTGTATTCATAGTATGTTACCTCTTTTATTTACCTGCATCCACCGATGTAGCCGCTTCTTTAGCAACATCGCCCTGGATGCGATTTACTGTAATGGGCGTATTATAACACTAAAATTTACAACTGACAAGACACCTGTAAAACTTTTGTGTTGACAGTTGGTTTACAGCTAAGTATAATGACAAGTAACTTATTTATTTTGGCCGGTTCTTTATGTAAAATCCAAAATGGGCTTACATTGATATAACTGTGCTTCAATCACACTAGGAATTTCAAGAGGTATATCATATTATGATGACAACAAGAGAATTACAGGATGAGATTATGCGATTAAAGAAGGAAAATGATATCTGTATATTAGCTCACGCTTATCAGAGTCACGAGATACTTGAGGTTGCCGACTTCACAGGCGACTCATATGGACTCAGCAAGCAGGCTGCCACAGCACCACAGAAGAATGTGCTCATGTGCGGTGTCCGCTTCATGGCTGAGACCTGCAAGATTTTATCTCCTGACAAGCATGTATTTTTGTCAAACAGCTCAGCCGGCTGTCCTATGGCGGAGCAGCTCGATGTAGAGCTCTTACAATCGTTAAAGGCCGAGAACCCTGACTATACAGTGGTTGCCTACATAAACACCACATCAGAGCTTAAAACCATATGCGATGTGTGCGTCACATCTTCATCCGCTGTAAAAATTGTTAAAAATATTGACAATAACAAGATTCTTTTCATCCCTGACTGCAATCTGGGCGCATGGGTTGAGGAACAGGTTCCGGAAAAGACCTTCAAATTTGTACATGGTGGCTGTCCTACTCACCTGCGCATGTCAATAGCAGATGTTGAGAGAGCAAAAGCGGCTCATCCTGCTGCAAAGCTTCTCGTACATCCGGAGTGTCTTGCTGAGGTTTCAAAGGCTGCTGACTATATCGGAAGCACCACCGGCATCATTGACTATGCTAAAAACAGCACAGACAGGGAATTTATCATCGGAACTGAAAACAGCATACTGCAGCACTTACAGTATGAGTGCCCTGAAAAGAGCTTCTATCCGCTCTCAAAGGACTGCGTATGCCACAATATGAAGCTCACTACCCTTATGGATGTATACAATTGTGTTAAGGGAGCAGGCGGAGAAGAAATCATACTGCCTGACGATATAAGAACAAAGGCCAAGGCCTGCATAGATACCATGCTCACACTTGGAGAATAATTTAATTGCAATATTAAAAGACCACAGTTCATCTGTTTTGATGCCCTGTGGTCTTTTTTAATTAATTGATGATAATACTTCATCTGAATATCTTTCTTTAATTTTCATTTCCAGCACCTGAAATTCATGAATATAATTGTCAAGCACCTTATTCACAAGCTGACGTGCAGCTTCCTCATTGTATATATGAGTTGTATCATTCCTGTCTCTTAACATTCCAAGCCAGACACTCTCATCAATAAAATCATAATACGCATATGCAGTTTTTATAATTTCTCTTGGAGAACCTGTTGCAGCCTGATTAGCGCCCTCATATCGTAACAGCTCCTTTAAGACCTTCCAGCCCAGCTCAAATTGTATATAATATTTATCAATTATACCGCTCACAATAAAATCATTTGTCAAGTCTTCATCAAATGCCCTTGACAATATCCTCAAGTGTCTGACATACTGGTCAAACTTTTTCATACAATACCCTCCCATCCCTTTCTATTTCTGTCACCAGTACCGGTGAAATATGCTTATCATCCATATTTATTATGTCCAGCTTTAGTAAAGACCACAACTCCTCATTAAGACAATCCGATAAATCACCAAAATTCTCACATCCATAAATAGCCAGATCAATATCACTTTTAGGATGATTCGTGCCTCTGGCGCGTGAACCAAACAGCACTACTTTTTTTGTATTATATTTTTTTGCTATATTAACAATTTGCTTATATACTTCATCCATATAATACTCCTTATTTCACATCCGTCTAATTGAATCCAACAACCTTCTGTGACAGCTTATACGCACCGATAGCTACCTTTCTGCCTCCCTTGCCCGGCAGGTTCATTAACTGTCCCATGACGCCATGGCGCAGCTTCTTATAGGTTTCTTCATCGTGCTCCTTCATGTATGCCCACAGTTCATCCTTCTTAGCCATGTTCTCATCGGTGCCTGAGATAATTGCCAGAATAGTAGAAATAGTCGTAATAATCTCCAGATAGCTGTACATATACTTCCTGCACATCTCATTTGTTATCTCATTCAATTTGACATCGTCAAACATAATCTTATTTACACGAATCTGCTGGTCAATACGGCGTATCATCACCTGCTCATTGACCGACTGGTCATCGCGACCGATAAAATATCTGTAGAAGTCCACATCCAGATAGTACATCGTGCGCACATACGGAAGCGGCTTATATACATAGATATTATCCACATAAAAGGTATGCTTTGGCAGCTTGAGTCCACAGCTTCTCAAAAGCTCTGTCCTGTATATTACCGAATGCATCAGTATGTAATGCCCCTTATAAATATGCTTTATATCACTCCAGGTAAATATCTCATTGCGTGGAAAGCCGGTCTGACGCATAACCTTTTTACGCTTTGCTCCCTCTTTCTCGTAGACATAGTTGGCAAGAAGCATATCAATCTGTGTATTCTCCTGCCCAAACTCCCTTAGCTTGTCCAGTATCTTCTTGTATGATTCCAAATCCACCCAGTCATCGCTGTCAACGACCTTGAAATATTTGCCTGTGGCATTTTTGAGACCTGTGTTTACAGCCTCTCCATGTCCACCGTTCTCCTGGTGTACAGCCTTTACTATGCCAGGATATTCGGCTGCATATCTGTCAGCTATCGCTGCTGTCTCATCCTTTGAACCATCATCAACAATAATTATCTCCACATCATCTCCACCCGGCAGGATAGACTCTATACAATGCTCCATGTAATCCTTTGAATTGTAACATGGGATTGCAAAACTTAATAATTTCATCTTTTTCCCCTTGTAAAAAAATAATATCGCTGTTTGATTATGCATAAAATTTTATCCTATATGCAATAACAAATACCGATACTATAATTATACACAAAATCATGATATTGTCTAAGGATTTTTTTATGGTACCTTAGGACTGCACAGTTTGTTCATATTTTGTTTACAGAAAAGTGAAATTCAAAACACACGGTTTTCACAATTGATTTGTATACTAACATCATAAACGAAAGATACAAAATAAAAGCAACAAAACATATTAATTACGCAATACTCATACTAATCTTTTTCATATATAGCCGATGCAAGCCACATGCATCGGCTTCCTCTTTATATATCAGCTTCTCTTTATCTTACGTGAAGCCGTCTTTTCAAACTCACTTTCCCTTACTCTAAAGCTATAGATACGCTTGTAGGCAGGTGCATTCACATTGTACCCATCAATAAGCTCCTGCAGAGATTGTGCTTCTCGTGCTCGTCGTGAAGCTTGACAATACACTGATTCCGTCCACAAAAGAAGAGACCGAACAGACTATCTCTGAGCTCATCTCACTGCTTGAGAAGGGCACTGACAATCCTGAAGGGTCTCTAAATTTCCTGCGTGTCTAAGGACACTATTTATGCTTTTTTCTAAAAAAATATTGGACTATTGCTGCCGGAATGATTCCTCCCGCTAAAATCATTCCTTTTGAAAGCGCCGGTGTTTTACGTACAACGTGAGGTGACCTTTCCTTACTGTATCCTACATATATAGGCTTTTCTTCTTTGTCTTTGTAGTCTGCCTTTATATATCCGATAGCGTTATCCTTATCCGGTACATATACCCTGATTATATTATCACGCATATCACCATTAAAAGCTTTATATGCTGCCACTATCTCATAATCTGAGTGATGCGGCAGATACTCAAAAAAATACTGTCTATTATCAACACACCATAACAAAAGCCATATTACAAATACCATAATAAGTGCTCTCATGTCTTCTTTTTCATTTGAATTTTCCATATCCAAACACGCCTCGATTTTCCTGACTCATTCTTTGAAAAGTGATACGCACCGATGAAAATATGTACTGTGGTGTCGCTCAACAGAAATATAATGCTTTGGCTTGATTGTAGCATTAAAACCGCAAAAGGGCAATAAAAATATCAGGCAAATTCCTATTATCCTATTATAAAAGAGAGACAGCCGCGAAACCGCAAAAACAGCCGGGCACATCTCTCACATATGTCTGACTGTTTTTTATCGCTTACTATTCATTTTTATTGTAGCTGTCCGCTAAATTCTCCTGTAGTGGTACGCAAAGTATATATTGCCGGCAATTGCAGTGAGCGTCCACGAAATGACGTATATGAGGTATAAGGACTGCAGTGTCTTAAAATACGCAAACACTGTGAGCAGCCATATAATCCTGAATACGACAGAGCCCATGACCACTATGATGGTTGGCATGACGCTTTTTCCGATGCCCCTGGCGGCGGCTGTGGCATTGTCCATGAAGGCTGATACACAGTAGACGAATGCCATCACACCAATTCTGATCTGTCCATAGTGTATCACGGCATCATCACTCGTAAAGAGCAAAAGGAACGGTCTTTGGAATATAAACAGCGCCACTCCAAGCACCAGTCCCATCAGAAACGAGTATGCAAGGGTGATGAAAAATGTTCTAAGCACCCTTTCCTTTTTCCTCGCGCCCAGATTCTGAGCTATGAAGCTGGTGCAAGCGGTGTAAAATGCCGCCATCATGTCATAGATGAGCGAATCCGCATTGGTGGCGGCTGAATTGCCCTCCACGACCACATGGCTGAAGGAGTTGATAGATGTCTGGATACATATGTTGGCTATGGCAAAGAGCGAGTACTGTATCGCAGCCGGCACTCCAATCCGAAGCACTGCTGCAGCTGCATCCCTGTCAATCCCTATGTCCTTCATGCGCAGGCCGTAGCTGCCATATGTCTTCAGGAGAAACCTGATGATGAGAGTCGCTGAGATGTACTGTGCTATGATGCTTGCGATGGCTACTCCTATCACTCCCAGTCTGCATACTATTACAAAGAACAGGTTGAGCACTATATTGATAATTCCTGAGATACTCAGGTATATGAGAGGTCTCTTTGTATCTCCCACTGCGCTCAGCACACCGTTGCCGAAATTATAAAGCGCAAGCGCCGGCGAACCGCACAGATATATCATCAGATATGCTGTAGCACCGTCTATAAGCTCAGGCTTTGTATTCATCACTTCAAGCAGTGGCTTTGAAAAAGCCATGCCTGCCACTAACAGTAAAAGTCCCGCTATAAAGCACAGGATGACCGATGTGTGGACGGTCTTATGCACCCTCTGATAGTCCTCTGCTCCCATGTGCAGTGCCGTGACAGCATTGACACCGCCTCCCATGCCAAGCAGTATGCCTGTTGTGAGTGTGATGATGATTGTCGTGGAACCGACCGAGCCGAGTGCTCTTGCACCTGCAAATTTTCCCACCACTGCCACATCCGTCATATTGAAAAATACCTGAAGCAGGTTTGAGAACATGAGCGGTATGGAGTAAATCAGTATCTTCCTTGCGAGTGGTCCGTTCACCATATCCAGTTCTTTGGTCTGTGTTGCTCTTGACTTCATTTTTCCCTCTTGTAAATCTATAATTATATATTAACACTGCCATGTGAACAGTACTCTAATTATAGATACGTTTCATTCTTTTTTCAAGACTGTTGTTTACGCTTTACAAAAAAGATTATATAATAAAGTCAAAAAGACTTAAGGGGTAAGCTTTTACTTTCTGTTGAAAATCCTTATGCCGTAAGGCCTTAGCTCATAAACGATATGCCCATTGCAACAGAAAGAGGGCATGGGCTTGGTACAAAAAGCATCAGACAGACTGCTGAGAGACTGGGCGGCAAATGCCAGTACAGTGTATCTGATACTATGTTTATCGTGAGAGTAATAATCTAATCTGATTCATACAAAATAGCCGGTGCTTAACACACCGGCTATTTTAATTCATATACAATAAATAATTCAAATCATAATTTAGAAATCTGTGAGGTTTGCAGCTCTCTTCTCAAGGAATGCTCCCATTCCCTCTTTCTTGTCGTTTGTATCATTTACAACACCAAAGAGGTTTGCTTCCATCTCAACAGCGTTCTTGATATCCATATCATATCCGTTGTTGATAGCAGCCTTTGCAACTGAGATTGCGTAGCTTCCCTTAGAGATGATCTTTGCAGCCATAGCCTTAGCTGTTGGCATAAGCTCCTCTTTTGCTACTACCTTATTAACGAGACCGATGCGGTATGCTTCTGCAGCGTCTACATTGTCGCATGTGAAGATCATTTCCTTAGCACGTCCCATTCCTACTAAACGAGCAAGTCTCTGTGTACCGCCAAAGCCAGGGATGATTCCAAGTCCTGTCTCAGGCTGTCCGAAAATTGCGTTCTCAGAAGCGATTCTGATATCACATGCCATAGAAATCTCGCATCCTCCACCGAGTGCGAATCCATTGACAGCTGCGATTGTTACCTGACGCATATTCATGAGCTTGAAGAATGGCTCTGAAGCCTTGATTCCGAATGCTCTTGCCTGTGGTGCTGTGAAATTAACCATCTCTGAGATGTCTGCTCCTGCTACGAATGACTTGAACTCGTTGCCCTTCTTGTCAGGACCACCTGTAAGGATAAGCACCTTAACATCGTCTCTTGCCTCTATCTCTGTTAATGCTACATTTAACTCATCAAGAGTCTCACTGTTTAATGCATTAAGAGCAGCCGGTCTTGAGATTGCAAGTACTGCAATCTGATCTGCTACGTCAAGTGTTAAATTTTTGAACTCGCTCATTGTATAAATCCTCCTTAAAAAACCTATGTATAACTGACATTTCTGTCGTAATTTATAAAAAAATAGTAACACTTTGACAAATTTTTGTCAATGTCTGAATGACCTTTTTCAATAATATTTACCGTTTAATTTAATATACAAAATTTAAGGAGACAGTCTGCTTAATGCAAACTGCCTCCCGCCTTAGAAATAATATAATCAAATTATTTAATTAAATTAAATCAAAACTCAAATTACATAAGTCCATGTGTCCTGTTGTAAGCATTGCAGATCATATTTGAGTTCTTGATAAGGATGTGCATAGCGATGAATGGTCCGATTCCACAGATAAGTGTACCAAATATGCACCACATCAAAACAGTGGTTCCATTCTCCTGAATGCCAAGTCCGTATCTGCCTGCATTATTTGCCAGTCTGTTGCCCAGCTTATAGTACCAGTACCATGCATAAATACCGCATGTAATCATTGAAAGCAGGATAAATGCTACGAGACCTGATGTATTCTCGCCATCTCCATCACATGCTACATTGACATCATGAGCCATCTTGTAGATGAAATAATATCCATAAATACCACATGTAATAATAGACAGAATGATGTATGAGGCAAGACCTCTGTCATCCTTTAACTTCTCTCCCCTGTATGGCGGAGGAGTCTGACCACCATTGTTCTGGTAGCCTGTATTGTACTGTCCGGCTCCGTTATTCTGGTAGCCTGCGTTATACTGTCCGGCTCCGTTATTCTGGTAGCCTGCGTTGTACTGTCCGGCTCCGTTGTTCTGGTAGCTTCCATTGTACTGTCCACCTGCATTCTGCTGGTTTGCACTGTTTCCTGTGAAGGACTGCTTTACCTCATCAAATGCACTTCCAAGCTCCTGCTCTGCTGCATTGAAGGCCTCTCCTGCTTTGTTGACAAAATCCTGTGCCTTGGAAACAGGTGCTCCACAGTATGGACAGAATTTTGTTGAATCAGGAATTTCTTTTCCACATTTCTCGCAAAACATCTTCTTTCTCCTTTTTTATTTGCTATTTATTATACGGATGATACGAAACAGGATGTTGTTTTGCGGCTCAAAAACCACTACATCATCGCCTGACCATATCAATCTGCATATATAAACTATAGCAAACATAATGATGATTGTAAATATAATTATTTTATAAATTTTAATATTTATTTTAGATTTACACAAAAGCACTATTACCGCAATAGGCACAAGCCAAAAAAGCGGATGGTATGCAAATGCCTTTGCTATATCAAGCTGTAAAAATGCCATCCATGCCCTCGACATGCCACAGCCTGCACATGATATTCCGGTGATGAACTTAATGGGGCATGTGATGCCTATCGACTCCATAGCTGTGTAAAGTACCACTACGGCTGTGACAGCACATATGAGCTCTTTTCTTTCATTTTTTCTTCTATTATTTCTTTTATTGTCCATACAAATGTTATCTCAAAAAGTATGCACTGTAAGGTGGCAGCTCAAGGCCACCGTTTAATGTAACCTGCTCACCTGTAATCAGGTCTGTGGCATCACCCTTTCCCATATCAAAGCCCGCGAAAAACGACTGGTCTGCGGCATTGATGCACACGAATACCTTTTCGCCATCACATTCACGACCGAAAACGCACTGGCCGTTTGTGAGCACAACCGAATAGAAATTACCGTAACACAGTGCCTTTGACTGCTTCTTTGCCTCTGCGAGCTTTGAAATCCATTCAGTCAGCTCATTGTACTGTGGCGCTTCAAAGCATGCCCTCAGAGCCGGGTCACCGTCTTCTTTTTTTGCCTTCTCTCCCCACTCACTGCCATAGTACACACAAGGGATGCCCGGCATACCAAATGCAATTGCATAGATTAGTGGCAGATGCTTTTCATTGGTCAGTATGCTTGCCACTCTTGTCACATCATGATTGTCCACAAATGACAGCAGGTGCTTACCCTTGTAGAGAGTCCACTGCTCCGGTCCGAACTGTCTGAGAAGCGAATGATTTATCTCAAACATATTCATGGAATTAAAGCTCGAGTACAGACCCTTATAGCACTCATAGTTCGTTACCGAGTGAAGCATTGCATCATTCATAATCTGGTTGTAGTCACCATGCAGTGTCTCTCCCACCAGGAAGAAATCCTGCTTTAGTGAGTCGCAGAACTCCCTTAGTCTTCTGATGAAATCATGGTCGAGGCAGTATGCCACATCAAGTCTCAGCCCGTCTATATCAAACTCGTCTACCCAGCCCTTTATCGCTGAAAAGATATGCTGGATTACATCCTCATTTCTCAGATTAAGCTTGACCAGATCATAGTTTCCTTCCCAGCCCTCGTACCACAATCCATCATTATAGTTTGAATTGCCATCGAACGCTATACGACCAAACCAGTTCACATATGGTGAGCTTTCTCTGTTTTTAAGCACATCCTGAAACGCCCAAAAACCTCTTCCCACATGATTGAACACACCATCCAGCACTACCTTTATGCCGTCCTTGTGCAGATTGTCACAAACCTGTGCGAAGTCCTCGTTTGTGCCAAGCCTTGTGTCTATTTTTGTATAATCCCTTGTATTATATCCGTGTGTATCAGATTCAAACACCGGTGAAAAATAGATTGCATCTGCCCCAAGCTTTTTGATATGAGGTATCCAGTCATTCACTTTCAAAATTCTGTGCTCCAAAACACCATCATTCTCAAATGGTGCCCCACAGAAGCCTAACGGATAAATCTGATAAAATACACTTTCATATGCCCACATTATTTTGCCCTCCTTGATAGTTGTGTAGTGGTTTTGTACCTGTTATCTATTATACACAATTATGTACTTATATGCTACATTTTTTTGTTACTTTTTACCTACATTAAGTATTTTGTTACCTTGTATAATTAAATTTCTAATAGAAATTTCTAATAGAAATTCCTGTAGATAACACATGCAATAACCACATGGATAAAGAAAATAAGCGGCATCCCCTTTACAAAATACCAACGCTTTGTCTTGTGCCTGAAGGCATACATCCCAGCCCAGGTACCGGCGCTTCCGCCCAGCAGGCTGAGCCCAAATAATGTCTTCTCCGGGATGCGCCATGCGTGTGCCCTGGCCTTACACTTGTCAATTCCCATCGCAGCAAAGCCTGCTATATTCATAAGAAGCAGATAAATCAGAAAAATTTTCATATAAATAATGCTCCATTCTATTACTCCGCACATAAATTTATAAATATATAAACATATCTGCATATATTAATAAGTCCACAAAAAACAATAGCCCAGCCTTTAAAGGCCGGGCCATAAATTAATTATTAATTCTTAGCTTTTTTAGAAACCTTAGCCGGTGCAGCCGCCTGCTTTTTGATGGCGCTCTTGCCCAGATAAAGCTTCATAACATACCACAGCTCTGTAGCGATGCAGATTGAAGAATATGTTCCGCAAAGCACACCTACCATGAGTGGTAATGAGAACTCTCTGATTGATGTATGACCAAAGATAAAGAGTAACAATACCATAACAAATGTAGTAAGCGAAGTATTGATGCTTCGTGAAAGTGTCTGTGTAAGGGACTCGTTTGCTATATCAGCAAGCTCATCTGCTGAGTACTTCTTGATACCGTGAAGGTTCTCACGGATACGGTCAAAGATAACGATTGTATCGTTGACTGAGTAACCTACGATTGTAAGTATACATGCGATAAACGTACTGCCGACTGAGATTCTGATAAGTGCATATGCTGTGACTACAACAAGCACATCATGTACTAGCGCAAGGATAGCACTTGAAGCAAATCTGATGTCCTTGAATCTGAACCAGATATATAACAGCATGAAAATACATGAAATAATAACTGCCTTTACAGCGTTTGTTCTCATCTCTCCACTGATTGTTGAGCTGATACTCTGAGTCTCTATAGTTGATGCATCAACATTGAAATCCTTCTCAAGAAGAGCTGCGAGATCCTGTCTCTCATCGAGTGAAAGTGTACGTGTCTTTAATGTGACATCATGGCTGCCCTGGACTGTAGTAACCTGCACTGCACTATTGCCAAGGAGCTTTGATACTGAAGGCACGATGTCCTTCTCAACCTCTGCGGCTGTATAATCCTTGCCAAAGTCTGCTGTGGTTGATGTACCACCTACGAACTCAAGGCTGTAGTTTAATGCATTGCCGCTTGTAGCACCGAAATAAATCATACCGCCGATACCTGCAAGTATAACTACACCTGAGATAACAAAGTATTTAACTCTGTTCTGTACAAATCTGATAACCTTTCTCTTCTTTGCCTTGCCGTAGAACTTCTCAGCTCTGACACCGACACCGTAAAATGCTCTTGTAAGGTATTTTGCAATAAAAAGAGCTGTAAACAGTGACAGAATAATTGAAATCATAAGTGTGTATGCAAAGCCCTTTACTGTACCTGAACCGAGCACCATAAGCACAAGTGCTGCGATAAAGGTTGTAACCTGTCCATCGAGGATGGCTGAAAGAGCCTTCTTGTAGCCCTCATTTACTGCAGCAAGCACTGATTTGCCACCTGCGATTTCCTCACGGATACGGGCAAATACGATAACGTTTGCATCTACTGCCATACCGATACCAAGGATGATACCCGCGATACCCGGCAGTGTAAGTGTAATCTCAAACCAGTAAATAAACAGTACTGTAAGCATTGAGTAGAGTGCAAGTCCGATAGATGCAACCACACCGAGTATACCATAGAGCACAATCATGAATATCATGATTAAGATAATTCCGATAATTGCAGCCTTTACTGCATTTGTGAGCGCTGTTCCACCGAGCTGTGCGCCAACAACATTTGACTCTAACTCCTCGAGCTGGAGGTTGATGGCTCCGACACGGATAAATGTTGCAAGGCTTGTTGCCTCGTCGTAATCCTTCATTCCGTTGATTACACAGTTACCATCTGAGATAACGGCGCTTACTGTAGGAACGCTGATGAAATGATCATCATAGTATATACCGATTGACTGTCCTGCATCCTTTGCCTTCTTTGTGGCATCTGCCCATGTGTCAATAGCCTTATCCTTGAGCTTTAATGAAACAACAGGCTCCTTGGTTGATGTAGATGATGACTGGTCATACTGGGCGCTTGCATCCTTTACATCGTTACCATCGAGGATGACTGAACCATTGGCCTTTAAGGTGTCAATATCATAGTTGAGCTTGTAGCCGCCCTCAACCGATGTGTCCTGTGTATAGTTGGCATTTCCGTCACTGTCATACTGGGCGATGAAGTACAGTGATCCCGGACTTCCAAGATCCTCGAGTACCTTGTTAGGGTCGTCAACACCCGGAATCTCTACAGTGATACGGTCATCCCCGCTCTTGTATACAGAGTACTCTGTTGTGTAGCTCTCTGCACGCTCCTCGAGCTTTGCGATAGTATCATTTACATCCTTGTCTGAAGGATTCTTGTCCTTGATATGGTAGGTGATTGAAACACCACCTGAGAGGTCGAGACCAAGCTTGATATTCTGATAATCCTTATCCTTGGTGCTCTCACCATTAGCAGTTGCCTCCTGCTTTTGCTTTGTGTCGGTGATTACTGCAGTGGAATACCAGCCCAGCAAGCCGATACAAATGACTGCCACAAGGATAATCACCCAACTCTTTCCTTTTTTCATTTTCTTATACCTTCCTGTCATTTTGCTACCATCCATATAAGTATACAGATGGCAAATATATTCGCACACGGGTCACAAATACCGCTATCCGTTTACCGTGACAAATTCAAATTATTGTGCATCATCTGCCATATCAGCCTCTGCTGCCTTAATCATGATAGCACACTCTATACGCTTCTTCTGCAGCTCGCAGCCTAAATCATAGGCATCAGTGATTGTGCCGTGGAAGTTGTATGAGTTGGCGGCACAGCCACCGCTGCAATAGAATCTGGCAAAACAGTTGCGACATTTTTCCTTGGCATAAACATTACAGCACTTAAACTCATCCTGGATGTCAGTGGCCTTGATGCCATCCCAGACATTACCCATAAGGAAGTCCTCATTGCCCACAAACTGGTGGCATGGATATAAATCTCCCCATGGAGTCACTGCCAGGTACTCAGTTCCTGAGCCACAACCGGAAAGACGCTTATATACACAAGGTCCTCCCTCTAAATCTATCATAAAATGGAAGAAATTGAAGCCGTTTCCTGCCTTGTTTCTCTTTACCATCTCTGCTGCAAGTCTGTCGTACTCATCAAAGAGCACAGGTAAATCAGAATCCTTAAGTGCATACTCATCTGTAGGCTGTGCCACTACAGGCTCAACCGAAATCTGCTTGAAACCTAAATCAGCCAGATGAAGCACATCCTTTGAAAAATCAGTATTGAAATGTGTGTATGTACCTCTCACATAGTACTTGTCCTGATGTCTGCTCTCCGCAAACTTCTGGAATTTCGGAACAATAAGGTCATAACTGCCGGCACCCTTTCTGAAAGGTCTCATGCGGTCATGAACCTCCTTGCGTCCGTCGATACTAAGAACTACATTGTCCATCTCTTTGTTGGCGAACTCCATAATCTCGTCATTTAAGAGCACACCGTTTGTAGTGAGTGTGAACCTGAAATGCTTGTCATGAAGCTTCTCCTGCTCTCTTCCATATGCCACAAGCTGCTTCACCACATCCCAGTTCATGAGAGGCTCTCCTCCAAAGAAGTCTACCTCTAAGTTTCTTCTGCTGCCTGAATTGGCAATCAGGAAATCAAGTGCCTGTTTTCCTGTCTCGTAGCTCATGAGAGCTCGTCTGCCGTGATACTCGCCCTCCTCTGCAAAACAATATCTGCAGGCAAGGTTGCAGTCGTGCGCTATGTGAAGGCAAAGTGCCTTTACAACTGTCTGGCGCTTCTTGAAATCTATGATACGTTCTTTGTATGTATCTTCTGTGAAGAGCTCTTCATTATCCTTAAGCTCATTTACTTCCTGTATTGCTTCTTCTATCTCCGTCTGTGGATACCTGTCCACAAGCTTTTCAATAATCTCCTTAGCTGAGTTGTCCTCAAACAGCTCAATAACGTCATATGTGACATCATCCACCACATGGATTGCGCCACTGTTGACATCTAAGACAATATTATAGCCGTTGTTCTTGTACTGATGAACCACTACAATATTCCTCTCTTTCTATACACATTTTAAAATTACACTGCGAAAAGAGTGTGCACCTATCAGCGCACACTCTTTAAATCCGCTTCACCTATGACTATTTGTACTGCTCACAAGTCTGGTTTCCAACTGTACAAGATGTCTTGCAAGCTGACTGGCATGATGTCTGGCACTCGCCACATCCGCCCTTTTTAACTGTGTTCTGTAATTTTCTTGTATTTAATGTCTTTACGTGTTTCATTTTTATCTCCTTTTCATTTAACGATGTCTGATTGACACATCATATTTGCTCTCAACATTATATCACAGCATTATCAATATGAAAAGTCCTTTTTTTAGCGAAAAACAAGCGCTGAAAACATTACCAGAAGAAGTATTATCAAAAGCTCGAAAATATTTTTGGATTCACCTATATCTATGACCACTGTTGCTATCACATACGTTATCCAGTATGCTACGACCGTCACCCTGATAAAACGTCTGCGGTGAAAGCAGCATTTGAGCAAAAATCCGCACACAAGCCCCACCACTATATTGACCGCCATGGCAAGTGCAAACTTTATCCACTCCGCCATGTCGACAAAGCACTGTACTATAGAAAGTATGATAAGGCACAAAAGCGCCGTAAGATGCATAATACATATTGTTATCACAGGACCTTTGATTTTTCTCCACATAAAAACGCCCTCCACACATCATATATATGTGCAAAGGGCGGTAATTATTCATATATGAAATTCATTCGTGATTACAGCTCACAGTTATTAACTGTTCTAGGGAATGGGATAACGTCACGGATATTGCCCATGCCGGTAAGATACATTACGCATCTCTCAAAGCCCAGTCCAAAGCCTGCGTGTCTTGCAGAGCCGTATTTTCTTAAGTCAAGGTAGAACTTGTAGTCATCCTCTGAAAGTCCAAGCTCATTTATTCTGGCAAGAAGCTTATCGTAGTCATCCTCTCTCTGGCTTCCACCGATGATTTCTCCGATTCCCGGTACAAGACAGTCAACTGCTGCAACGGTCTTTCCGTCGTCATTCAGCTTCATGTAGAAGGCCTTTATCTCCTTCGGATAATCTGTGACAAATACAGGGCGCTTGTAAATCTGCTCTGTAAGGTATCTCTCATGCTCTGTCTGTAAATCACAGCCCCATGATACCTTGTAATCAAACTTGTCATTGTGCTTTGAAAGGATGTCGATAGCCTCTGTGTATGTCACACGGGCAAAATCATTTTCAACAACATTTCTTAATCTGTCAAGGAGTCCCTTGTCCACGAAATTGTTGAAAAATGCCATCTCCTCAGGTGCATTTTCAAGCACATAGCTGATAACATACTTGAGCATGCTCTCTGCAAGCATCATATCATCCTCAAGGTCTGCAAAAGCAATCTCAGGCTCAATCATCCAGAACTCTGCCGCATGACGTGTGGTGTTTGAATTCTCCGCACGGAAGGTAGGTCCGAAGGTGTAGATATTCTTGAATGCCATAGCATATGTCTCGCCGTTTAACTGTCCTGAAACAGTAAGGTTGGTAGGCTTATTAAAGAAATCCTTTGAGAAATCCACCTTTCCTTCCTCTGTCATAGGGAGATTGTTCAAATCAAGTGTGGTCACCTGGAACATCTCTCCTGCACCCTCACAGTCACTTCCTGTGATAAGCGGTGTGTGCACGTACACAAAATCCCTCTCCTGGAAGAATTTGTGAATAGCATATGCGCAGAGTGAGCGCACCCTGAAAACTGCCTCAAAAGTATTTGTACGAGGTCTTAAGTGTGAGATTGTACGAAGATACTCAAATGTATGTCTCTTCTTCTGCAGAGGATAATCCGGTGTGGATGCCCCCTCAACAGTCACCTCTGCGGCTTGAATCTCAAATGGCTGCTTTGCATCCGGAGTAAGCACAAGTGTACCTCTTACGATAATTGCAGCTCCGACATTGATCTTGCCAACCTCATCATAGTTGTCTAAGCCATTTCCGTATACAACCTGGATTGGCTCAAAAAATGTACCATCGTTTACCACGATAAATCCAAAATTCTTTGAATTACGATTGCTTCTGACCCATCCTCCGATAGTCACCTCTTTGTCAGCGAATTTGTCCTTGTTGCGGAAAATCTCGCGTATGTTTGTAAGTTCCATTATCTAATCCTCCATTTAAGCTGCCTGCGCATCACCACAGGCAGCATATTTATCGTTATTATTCGGCATCCGCGCTGCCACTTGAAGTATCCGGCGCTGCACTGCCATCCTCAAATGTCACATTTGCTTTCTCTGTGACTGTATCAATAGCCTTGTTTACAAGGTACTGGTTCTTAAGGTATGTCTTTCCCTCATCCTTGTGTCCGCTTCCAAAATACTTGTATACCTCAGAAGCCTTGCTGAACTGACCATTGCTGGCTGATACGATGTAATCCACATAGCTGTTGAAGGCATCATCATCCATCTTGATATTTTCCTTCTCAGCTATAAGCCCAAAGATGAACTCTGTCTTTATCTGGTCTGTCAGATTCTCCTTCCACTTCTCTGTGGCCTGATCCACTGTCATGTTGTAGTTGGACTTTAAATATTTCTTAAGTGTCTGTCCATCCTTGACATTTTCTTTGGTAAATGAAGCAATATATTCATTGAGTCTGGCCTGTAGATACTCATCAGGAATCTCGACTGTGCTGTTTTCAATCATGTAGCTCTTTATCTTGTCCACCTCAGCGCTGTAGAGCTGCTGCTTCAAATCTTTCTCAATCTGTGTGGTAAGCTGGGCATTTGTTGTCACTCCGGCCTTTCCAAACACTGTGTTGACCTGCTCGTCTGTCATATCAGCAAGTGCAACAGGATCTGCTGAGTAAATGCCCTTTACTGTATACTCAAATGTAACTGTCTGTCCGTTTAGGTCATCGTTGCCATAATCCTCAGGGAATGTCACGTCACCCTTAACCTTGTCACCCACCTTGGCTCCGATTAAAGGCTTTGTAAATCCATCGATAAATGATGAACCGCCGACCTGGCTGTTGTTTGTCACATCAAGCATCACATCTGTAGCTGAGCCACCATCAAATGCTTTGCCATCCTTATATCCTGTGTAATCAACCTTGACATAATCGCCATCTGCAACTGTATCACGATCTGTAACCTGCTTGTACGCATCTGCACCATATGACTGAAGCACATTGGTCAGATATTTCTGCTTTGCTGTATCGTTTATCTCATAATCGTTTGAGACTGTAATTGCAATACCTGAATAGTCTGCAAGCTTTGTAACCTGCTTTGCGTAGTCTATGTCAAACTGTCCGCTTCGCATCGTCTCGCTGCCGGCCTCGGTGCCTGCCTCTGTTGCGCTCTTTGAGCCACCCTTTTTGCTCTTGCCGCTTATCACAGCAACAAGCGCAATAATTACCACGATAAGTGCAATCACAATCACTGCTATGACTGCCTTCTTACCTGTATTCTTTTTCTCACTCATTGGAATCCTCCTGAAATCTGTAAGTCATGTTATTTATATGTACAATGCCCTGCCACGGCAAAAACGCATCCGCAAAACACTATACCTGTCTACAATATCACATATCAGGTTAAATTACAACGAGTGAAAATTTCTTTATCTTTGCAAACACCGGAGGAGTATGCATCCTAAGCCCTACTGTCACCCTGGCATTCTTTTGCAGCCTTACCGGCTTAAGCAGATGTGTCACAAACCTGATATCATCGGGGAAAATGTCGCTTGTATATGTATGAACGCCGCTTTCATCCTCCACATCCATAAACAGCTCGACCTCGACACCTGTTGTATTGGTTCCTCTATAGTCAACCGCTGCTATATACTCACCGGTATATTCAATATCCACCGTCTGGCTTATCGAATAGTCAAAATTGGCATCTGAAGAGATAAACACTCCATCCTTACCCAGTGTATACTGTCTTTCTTCGAGGCTTGTCTCAATCTGCCAATTATTAAATCCATCCTTAAATTCAGGATTTGAGATTAGATTTCCATGAATCATAAGAAGCTTCATGAAATCCTCCACCTCCGGTGTTTCTTCATACTCATAAAGTGATTCAATATACTTGTCAAGCTCTTTAATCGGCGGATTTTTCGGATCAAAGTCCCTGATTGCATCCCAGCCCGGCAAAGCCCTGCCATGCTCGTCAAACATACCCATATTCTCAAACCAGGTTCCCATGCCTTTACCAGGCACACCGACAGGCTCCCAGTAGTATACACCTGTCTTTCCAGTATCCTTTGACACCTCTGCTGCTATCTGCATGATTATTTCAAGAGACTTCTTCTGCTCTGCGCTGCCTGCATCAAGGCCTGCAGTCTCCATGAGTTCCTTCGGGATATGATCTCCCTTGCAATGCCTCCACGGATGAGCTGTCTCCACAATATAAACCGGCAGATTATATAATTTTATGAGCCTGCTCATAGTATCCTTCAAATCCATGAATGTACCATGCCAGAACGAATAAAAGGAAAGGCCAATCGCGTCAATCGGCAGCATGCCCGCATTAAACATAGAATCAAACCAAGGCATAATACAGTTATATCTGCCTCCCTGATCCAGATGAATCATGACCTTTGTCTCCGGGAGCAGCTCCCTGACAGCTCTGATTCCCTCATTTACAAGCGCAGCCAGCTGCCTGTACTGTGGCACTGCACCATCCGGAAACAGCATACCACTCCTTATTTCATTGCCAATCTGAACCATATCCGGCGCACAATCCATGATTTTTAATCTGTATAACACATCATATGTGTACTTGTGCACTGCCTCCTTCAGCTCATCAAAGCTTAAATTCTTCCACGCATCAGGCTTATTCTGCTGTCCCGGATCTGCCCAGTAATCTGAATAATGAAAATCAAGCAGAAAATGCATTTTGTATTTTTTAATGATATGAGCCATCTCGAGAACATATGTAAGACTGCAATACCCCTTAGACTCCGGCACCTTATCAGGCTCATTCCATATGCGCAGACGGACTGAATTTACATTATTCAGCTTTAAAAAATCAAATACCCTGCACACATGACCTTCCCTGTCCATTATTTGTATATTATTGTCAACCATCATAGGAACGGATGAAATATCCACTCCCTTTAAGAAATTGCTATCCTTTTTCTGCTTGCGCTGCTGCTTAAGCTGATACATCTTTGTGTCAGCACTTACTAGATAATCGTCAAAGCTCTTACCACTGCCCGGCCTCGTATATATGATGCCGTGACTGATAAACAGGCTGTGCTGCTCCATGATATCATACACGCGCTTTATATACTTCTCAGCAGTGTCATGTCTGTCCCCAGGGATAAACACGATAAATTCATCTCCACCGAATCTATATACCATACTTCCCTCAGGCTTTTGCTCATCAAGCACCCTCGCCACAGTCTTTAAAAGCTCGTCACCGTACTGGTGTCCGTATGTATCATTTATGTCCTTGAAATCATCCACATCGAGAAATACTATGGTGCAGCCGACATTTTGAGCTTCAAGCTCAGCAAACATAGGAATGACCATCTCATTGCATGCCACACGATTGTATAGGCCTGTGAGCGCATCATGGTTGTAGAGATTCTTAAGCTCATTATTTGTATTCTCAAGTACCTTTTGCTTAAAAAGATTCTCAAGCCTCTTAAGCAGGGCAGACTGTATATCAAACTGCTCAGGATGGTCGTACAAAAACTCAGGATTCCTGAGTATTACATAGCCCACTATCTCGTCCCTGAAATGCAGCGAACAATACATATAGCAGGTGTTTTTATCTACACTCTGCATGTACTGCATAAGGTCATTTACACTCTTAAACTCAAGCTTTCCATTGTCCTTGTCATCCGCATAGAGTACAACCTCGTCGTCAATATCATAGCCATGCTTCCTAAAGTGTGCATTGTTCCTTGCAGCTGCCAGATCAGAAACACCGACCACATACACTCCGTCACACTTCATGCTCTGTATATAGTCAGAGTATCTCTCAAACAAATCATAGTATTCATTGCACTCCTCGAGCTCTTTCTGGAGGATCATTACTGCATCCTCCTCCTGCTCTCTTGCAACGGAGCCTTTGATAATATTCTTTATGTAATTACGATAATCCACTCTGCCGGTATTAGGGCATCCGCAGCTCTCAGCCGGTATAAACTCAGAATCAAGGTATTTATCAGAAGCATCGCCCGTGCCATTCCAAAGCGCCTTAAATATCTCAAGAGCATTTCTGCCTATATTGCCCCTGTTGTTATCCACTGTTGTAATCTGTGGGTTAAAATACGCAGCCTTATCCAGATTGTCAAAGCCTGTGACCTTAAAATCCTGTGGTACCTTGTATCCAAGAACCTCTGCTGTCGCACACAGTCCTGCTGCTATATTGTCATTTGCACATAAAAAGACATCCGGTAACGGCTTTTTGCTCTCGTGCCAATCACTCATATACCTGACACCTGTCTGATAATCAAAATCACCAAACATGTACATATCAGCTGTAAGTGGTATGCCATAATCACTTAAAGCCTCCTTGAAGGCCTCAAAACGCATTCTGTTCTCATAATGATACGGCGGACCACCTGCAAACACAAAGCTTTTGCAGCCATGCGCATAGTACATATGATCCATTACCTTGCGAAACAGCCTCTTATTATCGTTGCCTACATAGTAAAACCCATCAACCTTATACCCGATACTCACTACCGGCACATTTACCGACTGAAGCTTTCTGACCATATACTGTATCTCATCCAGGTTGGTCGTATTGGTGCAGTCAAATACCACTCCGTCGAAGCTGTTTAAATCAGGCAAATCGTTCAGCGCATACTCGCCTTTGTTAAACTTTGGATCCTGACTCCAGGTTCCGTTTGTGTTGTAAAAATACAGGCACACATCCAGTCCCAGCTCTTTAGAGCCTTCCATGATACCCTCAACCCACGAATATGTTACATATCTTCTCCAGCCATCAGCCAGAAGAGCAATTTTCTTCATTTAAGTACCCCTTTGCATCTTCTAAAGACTTTTCCCAAAATATAGTTCTATTATATTACGGTTTTACCTATTCTTGCAATAAAGATTGATTTTTTTTAGCATATTTGATAAAATTAATTTAAATAAGCAAATTTTTAGGAGGGATACGTTTTGAATCCAGCATTAATCGTACTTATTGTTATCGCAGTAGTGCTTGTGGTAGCATTTATAGTATTAACAATCCTCGGTAAAAAAGCACAAAAAAGAAAGGAAGAGCAGGACGAGCAGATAGCTGCAGCATCACAGACTGTCAATATGCTAATCATTGACAAAAAGCGTATGAAGCTAAAGGATTCCGGTCTCCCACAGCAGATTATTGAGCAGACACCAAAGCTTATGCGCCGCTCAAAGCTGCCTGTAGTCAAGGCCAAGGTCGGACCAAGAGTCATGACTCTTATCGCAGACGAGCAGATCTTTGATGAGATTCCTTTAAAGAAAGAGGTTAAGGCTTCTGTCAGCGGTATCTACATCACAGCTGTCCGCGGTATCAGAGGACCTCTTGAGAAGCCTAAGAAGAAAAAAGGCTTCCGTGCAAGAATGGCAGAAAACTACAGCAAGGCCAACGAACAGCTCAAGGCTGAGGAGGCTGCAAAGGCTGAAAGAAAAGCTGCTAAAGCGGCTGCCAAAAAGGCTAAGCAGAAATAATATCATGATTTAATTTTCATGTACATAAACAGAGCATGCGGGATGGTTTTCATCCTCACATGCTCTGTTTTTTATATGCTTTATCCATATATGCTTTATATATTTTTTACCCCATAGGCTTGGCAGACTTTTATGCAATTTTGACTGCTGCACCTTTTTTCTTCACAGCTATATTGATGTGACAGTCGCCTACAAATTCATAGTTGACATCAAGTGCATACTTTACCTCTGCCCTTATCTCGTCCTCAGTCTCCTTTACCTCTATGCTTGTGGCATCAATACCTATCTGGATACTTCCAAAGGGTGTATAATAATATGTCAGGTTTTTCTTTCCCTTTTCAAATATCATATGTACACTCATAGGTCCCTTGCGGGTGAACTCAAGATAATTGTCATTGAATTTAAGCATATTTTTGAGTGTCTGGGTCTCACCCTCCATTATCTCCTCAAAAAGCACATAGTGCTTGTTATTTCTTATATAATACTCTCCCGGGGCAATCACCTCTACCGCATCCGACTGCTGGTCCGGTGCGAGCTGTAAGCCCTTTAATGATACTACTACATCCTTTGTCATTTCTTTCTCCTTATCCTCTTGCATATCTAAATTAATTCACGTTTTAATAATTTGTCATCACATATTTTTTTTAATATATTTTTTCAGCATGAATATACTAACTGTTTTATCTGAAAATATCAAGGATTTTTAGTTTTATTTCATATTTTCCACTGTCAAATATGCTCTCATACTCGTCCGGAGTGAGTACCTCCTTAAGATTTTCCTTTGCTTCGTCCTCCACCACCTCGTACACACTGCCCCTAAAGCACATGTTTGGATACAGCACGCACCACCAGTTATGACCGGCTCCATCGCCCAGTGTTATTTCAAGCGCCTCGTAATTTCCCTCAGGAAATGTATAGTCCCCATACGTCTTTTCCGGGAAATCGGTGTGTGTAAGCTCTGCCGATGCGCCATATGTAAAACCGTTTGCTGCAAGCGTCTCCTTTGATACCGCTATTATTTCGTCCATATGGTCATTTACGGTGGCTCTGGTTTGTTCGATATTTTCGCACTCCAGCAGATATGGCTCTATGTAAGCCCCTACTGCATCGCGCACCTGCTTTTTCACATTCTGGTCTGCTTCGCTGTCGCTGTTTGCCAGCACGTGGAAACGCAGGATTTTGCCGGCGATGGATTTTTGCATGTCGGCTGTACACGCTATACTATTGGTGTTTGCGGAAGGTGTATGATTTTTTGCAGCTATCGCTGCCGTAATGGATATTATTGCTATGGTTGTTATTATTATTTTCTTTCTCATGTAAACAAGTATTGCCTTATTTGACGAGCTTATTCATCCTTTTTGGAAAATTTTACCGGGTTTCATGAATTTCATTCGTATAGTCATCCAGCAAGGTGCCAAGTGTAATTATCGGTTCACCATCCTCATGATTCTCCTTATTTATTTTCTGCTCATAATAATCACCCATGTTATCAAAGATATCGTTTATATCATCTGCTATGCACACATATGTGTTTCTCGAAAATTTTTTTGATGTCTTGCAATATTCCATGAAATCTGAATAAGCTGCTTTATCTTTTCTAAGTGTTTTTCCTATTAAAATCACCTTCAAATGATTGGTATCGGCTTTTTGTGACAGCCGATCCTCGAAGCTGTCCACGGCTGTTTTGATATCATCTGCATATTCCGGTTCGTAGGATTTGTCCATGTTATAGTAGAACTCTATATATCCGCTATTTTCATTTGCCGAAACATCTCTGTGGCTAACATATGCTTTGTTATCAGTTACTTCTTTATCGGTTATTTCGTCAGTATCTACATCTACAATATCGACCGCCGCAAGTGTCGGAAAACAGCGCTCCTCAAGTTCCACTGCACTGCATCCGGTGAGCATGAGACCTATCGTCAGCACTACTATGACCGGTATTGCTATGCACAATAAAAATCCAAGATATTTTTTCACGATTTCACCTCCACTTTCAATAATATATGCTAAGGTCACTGTGACTGCTATGACAAAAATGATGCACCAGCTTCTCATAGTGCTCTTTTCCTTGTCATGGCTTTTCTGTCTGTCAGAGCCAAATTGCTTATTGCTGCAGGAATGCCGGTTTTTATTAAATGTAAATATAATTTTTCCCGTATTTTCAGCAATATTCTCACATCTTAAAACCGCATAATAAAGGCTCATATTGAGTACTGAAAACAGCGTGAAAAACCACACCGACAGCATCAGTGCATCTGCCCTCTTAAAGAAGCTGCCTTTTATCTGCACATCACTCATCAGTACGACAGCCGGAAACTCTATTTCCGACAGTGAATATTTTCCGAAGCTTCCAAGCAATACTGCATACAATAAAAAAAGAAGGCCTGCATATGTGAATATTGCTTTACTCACACTCCCTCGTATCTGTGAGGCAGTGCGTTCCCTTACAAACAGTATATTGAACACGGAAATGGATGCTGCAAACACATAGTATGCACCCGCAAATATATCCGCTATGCCAAAGTCCACACCGACCCTGTCCTTAATCATCAGATAGTCAAATCTCACATCCGATATCGCAAACAAAAGCATAGCAGCAAGCGGTATCAGCACAAAGAAAAATACTACCTCGTATACCCTTGCCCGGCACTCCACTCCGCCACTTAGCGCATAAGCGCATACCGCCATTATCACAAGGAGTACAACTGTAAATGACTCATCCGGTATAAGGCTGTCACGTATCAGCTTTACAAATATCCATGCAAGAAATGCGGCCTGTGACAGCTCGTATATCGCAATAATTAAATCATAAATTAACATTTTCACATATTTTGTTTTATCAATGCTTCTGTCATATATCGTTTTCCTGCGTTCACGTACCTCGCTTACTATCCACATAAATAGCCATGCCATGAAAACTCCGAGTGCGATTGAGATAAAAGCATACTTTCCAAGCTTCGCCAGATTGTTTGGAAGCACCAGTGTGCCGACTCCAAGCAGATTAAAGACGTATAGTCTGTATAGCTGGCGGGGCGATATGCTTTCGTTTTGTGCAAATGTATCTCTTTTACCCATATTTATAGCCATACTTTAATTCCTTTCAAAGTAAAGTATGGCTATAAAATACAATTAATATACAATTAATATACAATTCTTAATCTATCATTTTTATCCTGGTATCCCCTATTCCTCTTTTATGTCAATATTCTGCACCCTATCCTCACTTATGAATATCTTTGCATTTGGAAATGCCTTGCACAGGCTTTCTACCTCAGTTTCATCTTTTGACAAAGGGGTATCATATATGCATATCGTTTCCAGATTTTTTAGCGATTTTAGATCATCTGCATCTTTTATTTGGCTTTCCTGCAAATCTATATCTACTATCTTTTTGCAGCTTTTCAAAAAACTAAAATCTGTAGTATCGCTATAACATATTCTCAGAATCTCAAGCTGCCTGCATTCAGATAGAAATGAAAAATCAGATATATCACAATTTCTGCAATAATTACTATATGCAAATCTCTTTAGCTTTTTTAATTCAGGAATCAAATCAGCCAATTCTTTCTGAAAAGTTTCAGCTTTTTTATTTGTTACAATCAGTACATCATCATTTGTCTCTAGCGAATTCCATTTATCGCCTCCACCATTTACTGAAATTCTCACCAGATTCTTGCATAATTTTATATCTTCTAAAGTATCATATTTTCCGAGCTGTCCTATATTCAATTCCTTTATAGCATATACATCTTTATATTTTACATTCTCTGGATTAACGTTTGGTCCAATTGTTCTGCTTATCTCATATGCCATGTTTTTATCTTGAAACTTCACATGACGGTTCATGTACAGGTAATAAATGCCACAAACACATATCATTGTAGTAACAATCGCAATCGCCAGCCTGATAACCTTTTTATATTTTTCTAATTTTTCCCTGTTGGAATGTAAAATATTCATAACATTTTCCTCATTCATACTCCATTTATACCCCCTGGTATCCCTATTCCTCTTTTATGTCAATATTCTGCACCCTATCCTCACTTATGAATATCTTTGCATTTGGAAATGCCTTGCACAGGCTTTCTACCTCAGTTTCATCTTTTGACAAAGGGGTATCATATATGCATATCGTTTCCAGATTTTTTAGCGATTTTAGATCATCTGCATCTTTTATTTGGCTTTCCTGCAAATCTATATCTACTATCTTTTTGCAGCTTTTCAAAAAACTAAAATCTGTAGTATCGCTATAACATATTCTCAGAATCTCAAGCTGCCTGCATTCAGATAGAAATGAAAAATCAGATATATCACAATTTCTGCAATAATTACTATATGCAAATCTCTTTAGCTTTTTTAATTCAGGAATCAAATCAGCCAATTCTTTCTGAAAAGTTTCAGCTTTTTTATTTGTTACAATCAGTACATCATCATTTGTCTCTAGCGAATTCCATTTATCGCCTCCACCATTTACTGAAATTCTCACCAGATTCTTGCATAATTTTATATCTTCTAAAGTATCATATTTTCCGAGCTGTCCTATATTCAATTCCTTTATAGCATATACATCTTTATATTTTACATTCTCTGGATTAACGTTTGGTCCAATTGTTCTGCTTATCTCATATGCCATGTCGGAGTCTTTAAATTTTACATGACGATTCATGTATATATATCCAAGTATCACCACGAATATTACCACAAGTATTACCAACATTATATATAGATTATTCTTTTTTTTATAAAAATTTTTCATCATACCACTATTCCCCCTCATTATAATTTTCAATCACATTAAAAATCAAAGGATCTCTATTCATTATTTTTATACTATTTAAAATAATATATATATCTTCATATTTTTTAGTTTTATTAAACCAAGACATGTTTATCCCATCTTTAGGATAGCCAATTTCAATCGCAAAATCTCTATGCTCTTTCATGTACTTATTATAGGATTCAACAATCTTTTTCGTTTCCGGTCCTGGATATAAATATATCTTACACGTCTCTGGATTTTCATTTACATCATTTGCAACACATATTAGTCCAAATTCATCAACAATCCAACCAATGTGATTGGCAAATTCACTCACCGATATTGTTTCCGCTGTTTCTAATTTGCTCTCACTATTATCACAAATATCACAAACTGACGATATAATCCCAGACCCCGGGATTTTACCAATTAGCGAAGATGTTATCTGATTTACTACACTATCCGACAGCGTACCAAGCATATTTGTATTTTTATCAACTCCTGCATTTGCCCTTATGTACTTTATCCCTTTGTTCGCAAGATCATCCTGTCCTCCCTGATCAAATCCAGCAAATGAAGTGGTCATTACTTTTTTATTGTTGACTTCTCCTTCTATTATTGTTGGCTGTGAAAAATATGGATAATACACAGCAGTCAAATCTCCGGCTTTATTATTTTTAATATCAATAAGATTAGAATTTAACTCTTTTATAGTACCATCCAGCTTTATTTCTCTTACCATAACCAGGTCTTTATTTTTACCAAACTCTTTAAAAAAAGTATTATACTGTGCTGCTGTAGAAATCCATCTATTTCTTTCATCACTTTCTGATGTATATCCTATTGCAATCCATATTTGTGTAACCCTGTTTATAGCTGCAGATAACCCATTATATTTTTTATTTAAAGAGTACCAATACTTTTCTGTCTTTCCTTCAATACCATTATCAAAAACAACAGGATTTCTTTCTCCGTTCTTTGGTTTCTTAATCGTATAGCAATCTACCAGAATTTCCTCTAAAATGTCGGCATCACCATTTTTAATAATATATTCCGCAATCATATTGTATTCTTCATCTGATATGTCATCGGCATCTTTATCTAATATATTTTTCCAATTTACTCCTATTATATTCTCTGTTTCCTTTGGAAGCGAATTTATAAATCCATCTTTTGAAAAGTTATTCTCAAAATTCACATCTGAAATTGACTCTTTTAATTTATTAATTATAGTATCAAAATCTGTCATCCTATCATTAAAATCTCTAAATATTGTTGCATAAGTTTCATCAACATTAATTACATCCCTAAAAATATCATCAATCTTTTTTGCTGTATAATTCTCAAAATCTGATATATCTCTTAGATAGCTTTGAAAATTTGACAAATCATCTTCAAGTTCAAGCGAATTAAAAAAATTCGATATATTTAATGGTATATCGCTAAAAAAATCCAGTATCTCACCATCATCTGAAACTCCTGACTGCAACGCATCATAAGCCTCCTGTGTAAATTTTCTTATTCGTCCCATTTTATTTTACTTCTCCTTTTATCTGTTCAGCACATCTCTGGTCTGTATCTTCAAAATTACCATTTATTTTTACGATAAAATCAGCCGTTGCCTGTATAAGACCTTGTAAATCCGTCTTTACATTTTCAATTATCTTTTCTCCCTCTTGTATGGCAGTGTAGGCCATGCCTTCATCACCTTCCTGCTTACTTTTTGAAATATTAACTTCATTTATTTCATTTATCAATTCCTGTAAGTCGTTAACAGCTTCATCAATACCATTTCTATCAATTTGTAAAACATTGCTCATAACATATTCTCCTTAGTAAATTTCTCTGTCTGCCTCATCAATATCCTGTATAAATTTTTGCATATTGCTTTTATTGTTATCGCACAAAACTCCTGCTGTCTTAAATAGTAACATGCTTGCAGTGTCCGCAAAACTATATAATTTTTCGGCAGTAAGTCCTTTCATACTTCCATCATCTATAATCCCTTTTAATATTCCGATATATTTAATAATAATATCATCTATCTGTTTTCCCACCTCCATATATGCCTGTGAATACTCTCCTATATAATTATCATCAATAATAATTATATTTCTACTTCCCAAAGGATTCATAACTGCCACTATCCCAACCTCCTCAGTTCATACTTTAAAATTTGTCTTTTATACATTATTGAAGAAATCATGTCATATTTTTCTTCTAACATATTTTCATTATTAAGAATCTCTTTGTCCATCTGTTTCATCATATTCAATAATCTATTACTGTTAACATTATAACAATTGCCAGATACTCGATCGCTCATTCTTCCTACATATCTTTCAACTAGCTTAACATTCTGTATTAAACATGACATATTCTCTAATTTTATCTTTTTTTTCTGCCTTTTGATTTCATACTTATCGCATTCACTCTCAAAACGTTTTTGCGTGCACTTTTGATTTTTTATGATTTCTTCAAGATTTTCAGCCTGTGATCTGAGTTTAACTATATCATTGTCACAGGCAATTATACTTTTTCTTATTTCTTCTTTTCTTTTTTGTTCCATAACCGCTCTCCCTTTAGCGCAAATTCATACATAATATACATGTTATCATTTGTATTGTTTAATTACAATAATACAATTTTACCATTTTCATCAACTTATTTTGTCCGATTTCCTTTCAGCTTCCTGCACTCCTTTTCTCTTGCAAACACAGGCCGTCTCCACAGTCTGCGAAGCGGAAATCGTATGATACTGTCCTTTTCATCCTCGCCTCCTGTCAGCTCGCTGCCCACGAATGGCATCATGTATGGGTAACCACAGCTTTTGAGCTTTGCGAGATGCAAAAGTATCACCATCAGACTTATTAAAAATCCAAAATATCCAAGCCATGCCGACATCATTATTACAGCGAATTTGAGTATCCTAAATGAAAATGCAAACTCCTCACTCGGTATGGCAAACGAACAGAGTGCGGTGAATGCAACAAGAATGACCACTATAGGGCTTACTAAATTTGCATCCACTGCTGCCTGTCCGATTATGAGGCCTCCGACTATGCCTATCGTGTTTCCCATTGCTCCGGGAAGTCTTATGCCGGCTTCGCGAAGCAGCTCAAAGGACAGCTCCATCATTAGTACCTCTATGAGCTGCGGAAACGGGCAGCCGAGTCTGGCTTCATAAAATGCCAGTATGAGAGGTGTCGGCAGTATCTGTGTATGAAAATTTGTGACCGCCAGATAAAGCCCCGGCAATGTAAATGACATGAAGGCTGCCACATACCTTATCAATCTGGCAAAGCTTGCCGCTATCGTTCTGTTATAGTAATCATCTGCGGTTTTTAAAAAATTGTTCATGGTGGTTGGCAGTATTATCGCTATCGGTGAATTATCGCACAGCACCACCACCCGCCCTTCTAGGAGCGCATTTACCGCCACATCCGGCCGCTTTGTGGTCTGAAGCTGAGGAAACGGCGAATACCATTTCACCTCAGCAAACTGTTCAATAACTCCCGAATCACCCACATGGTCTATTACATAGCTGTCCAGATTCCTTTCCACATCCTCTACAAGCCCCGGTTTTACGAGGTCTCTCACATATAGTATGTCCACATTGCTGTGTCCTCGAAGTCCCTTTTTCACCTCTTTACACTTTAAGCGTGTGCTCCTTAACCTGCGCCTGATAAGTGCTGTATTTATCTTTATGGAATCAGCAAAGCCCTCATTGGAGCCTCTTATGACCTTTTCCGAATCAATCTCCTGAATTGACATGGCAGGATATCCCTTGTCGGGAAGCTTGAAGGCATCCGGATAACCATCCACAAAAAAATCACGTCTCCTGTCAGCATCATCTGGGCCGCCTCATTAACCGTATGAAGATGCGCAAATTCGGATAGAGCTGCCTGATTTTTGTCAAGTACTTCCTTAACCTGATCCCGGTCTATCCCTTCAAGGTATGATGTAAATCGTCCAAACGCACTGTTATTGATACCGGAGCCTGCACATGTCACCTCAATATATGCAACAAAACACTTTATGGAAGCATCACGCCCCAGATACATCTCCTGCATCTTGATATCTGAGCAGTCAGAATATATCTGCCTGAAGCTTTTTATGTTCTCATCTATGTTTGTGGTCATCTTTAACTCTCCTATATACCCAATAAATCCCGTAAGATTTAAAATCCCTGATATAGTATGACCATACAAGCCCGCAAATATCCCTGATTACTTATTTTTTGCTATTATCTAAGCCACTAACTAAGCCACTAAAAAAAGGCCGCCGTTCACACGTTAGTGCGACCGGCAGCCCCTGGTTTTGTTATATTATTTTGTATTTTATTATCTTTGTCTGCTATATTCTTGTTATATTGTTGTTATATTTCTGTTTTATTTCTTCTCTTCATCCTGCTTTTGTATCACAGCCTTTACAGCAACCGCCTGATTAGCCACATGCGTATGCATCTCCGTCGTCACAAGCTCCATATTTCTTGCCTCAAGCGCCCTGTAGATGGCGTCATGCTCCTTCACAAGCATCGGATAATTCTTTGGGTCTTTCAAATACTCCACTCTGTAGCGGTACATCTGCTCACGGATATTGTTCATCATAGATACAAGCTTCGCATTGTTTGTTGCCTCATAGATAGCATCGTGAAACTTCACATCCTCCTCAGCTATCTTTTTCACATCTCCTGAATCCATGCTCCTCTTAAACTCGTCCTTTATGGTTTTTAGATTCGCAAGCTGCTCATCACTGATTTTCTTACAGGCTATTTTGGCTGCAAGCTCATCAAGAGCCTCTCTCACCTCAAGCACATCCTCCATATCCTTGAGAGTCATCTTGGCAACCTCTGCGCCCTTTCTCGGCATTGTGACTGCAAGCCCCTCCTGCTCAAGCATTCTGATTGCTTCACGTATAGGTGTACGGCTGACTCCAAGCTTTGACGCAAGCTGCAACTCCATAAGTCTCTCTCCCGGCTTGAGCTCACCCTTTAAAATTGCCTCACGAAGTGTGTTAAACACCACATCACGCAGTGGCAGATATGCATCCATATTTAAAGTTAAATTATCAGTCATCAAACTTCTCCTATCTCTTGTATTATCATTCTCACATATAAGAAAAAAGTAACTATAAAGCACCCGCTGTGCTATCCGGATATCACGTTATTTGCGATTATTGTATACAGATGTCAGATACACCTGTCTGGCAAGATGTGAGCTTCTCATGGCTTTGTACGCTTTCTTTGCAGTATCTTCATCGTCAAACAGACCAAAAACCGTCGGACCACTACCGCTCATCATGGCTCCTACCGCGCCATTTGAAAGCATATGCTTCTTTATCTCGTCTATCACCGGATAGTTTGGTATGGTCACGGTCTCTAAGACATTTCCCATATGTGCTGCGATATCATGCAGATTCTTAGCCTTTATATCATCTATCAGGCGGTCTATATCCGGATGAATAGTCGTATCATCAAGCTTCAGATTCTGGTACACAAATTTTGTGGATACCGAGATGGACGGCTTTGCAATAAGCACCGGACACTTTACCATTGGAGGAAGAGGACTAAGCGCCTCTCCTATGCCCTCGGCCAGCGCCGTGCCTCTCATAATACAGTATGGTACATCCGCCCCTATCTGCACACCTCTTTCCATAAGCTCTCTCTTTGTCAGTCCCAGTGAAAAAAGCCTGTTTACACCTATAAGCATAGCCGCCGCATCAGTACTGCCCCCCGCCATCCCTGCTGCAACAGGAATACGCTTGTCCAGCTTCACTGATACACCGTCAGTTATAGAAAACTCATCCATCAGAAGCTTTGCAGCCTTGTATATGAGATTGTTCTCGTTTACAGGGAGAAAAGACAGATTGGTCTGTATCTGTATGCCAGGCTCCTTTGTCCTTTTGATATCAAGCCTGTCATACAGATGAATGGTCTGCATAATCATACGGACCTCATGATATCCGTCCTCTCTGCGCCTCACAACATCCAGCCCCAGATTAATCTTGGCTAATGCTTTTAATGAAATATCGTTATTACTACCCATATTGTATTACCTCTGTTTTTTGTATACAAGGATTATAACACACCCTGCCAAAAAGAGCAAATTTAAATATTCTCATTTAATTGTTCATTTTCATTACTTTTCAGATTTTCCACGTATCGCACAAAAAACTATGTTCACATAGTACATGTTTACTAGATTTAAAAAGTAACCCTCTAACGCACAACAACAAAAAGCCTCACAGCATATCCATAATGCTTGTGGGGCTTTTTGTTAAAAAGTTTCTCTAAACTCGTATGTACAATTTTTCTATTTCTTTTCCAATATAAATTTGCTAATCAGCTCGTTCATTGTCTCCGCCTGTGCTGAAAGCTCCTCACTTGTTGCTGATGTTTCCTCTGCATTTGCTGAGTTTGACTGTACAACATCTGATATCTGATTAATGCCAGCCTCTGCCTGCTCCATAGCCTTTGCCTGCTCCTCTGCAATCTCGCTGAGTTTTTGAGAAGAATCTGCAACTTCCTTCATACCATTGATAACCTTTGCAATAGAAGTACTTACGCGCTCTGCAGCTTCATTACCCTCGTTAGATACCGCAATGGCACTCTCTATAAGCTGACGTGTGTCAACTGCAGCCTTGGCACTCTGCTCTGAAAGACTTCTGATTTGTCCCGCAACAACTGCGAATCCTTTACCTGCCTCACCTGCACGCGCTGCCTCGATAGCTGCATTGAGTGAAAGAAGGTTTGTCTGACTGGCAATATCCTCAATCTCAGAAATGATATTCTCAATCTGCTTAGATGTATCATTGATGCGTCCGATAACATCAACCATGCCCAGCATCTCTGTATGGCTGTGATCTGCTTCCTGCGCATACTCCTGTGCAATCCTGTATGTATCATTGAGCTTCTCAGATGTTTTCTCAACACCGCCTGTGATATCTGCAAATGTAGCCTGAAGCTCCTCAATGGCTGCTGACTGGTCCATAGCACCTTCTGCCATTTCCTGTGATGCCTGAGCAAGGTTGTTAGAACCTGCTGTAACAAGTGATGATATCTCGTTGATATGTGACATAACATCATTCATCTGTGTCTTCATCTGACGCATTGCCATGAGAAGTCCAATAAAATCTCCGGTATATTTATCTTCCATGTCTGATGAAACTGTATAATCTCCTTCTGCCATCTTTCCAAGAAGCTTGTCAGAGTCAGATATGATAGTCTTAAGGTCTGCTGCCATGTTTTTCGCAACCCCTACCATATCAGCAATTTCATCTTGTGAATCAACTGCCGGGAATGGAGCCTCAAGATCACCCTGTGCAAATGTACGTAATCTCTGTTTTAACTCATCGAGTGGTTTAGAAATACCAACTGCAACTTCGTCCCCGATTTTCATCGAGATAAAATATGAACTGACAATGATAACAATAACAATACCAAATACGGCATATGATACTAATGATAATCTCTTGCTTAAATTATCTCCATCTGTTACCTTTGTATCCATAAGGGCAACAAGCTGCTGATATATATCATCATATGCAGGTGCAAGCTCTGCTACTGCTCTCTCCTCGGCCTCCTTCTGTGTCTCAGGATCTGTAGCATTCCTACCTAACTGTCCGATTTCATCATCGAGACTCCAGTATGAGTCGAGCTTACTGTTTATATCATCATATATAGCCTGCTCCTCATCTGTCTTTATAGAGCTTTGCAGCTCTTTCCAGTATTTTTGAAATGATTCCTTTTTAGAATCATGTGTATCAGACATCTTACTTAATGTGTCAGAAGCTGTATAACCGATAAGAGCTCGTGTAGCGCTTCGTGTCTCTGAGAAGGTTACCATAACCTTTCCTATATCTCCCTGTGAAAATCCGTAAAAGGTTAGTGCGCTGGAATATCTCATTGATACAAGAATCATAAGAATACCCGCGATAACCCCCGATGCCGATGCTACAAATGTAGTCAGTCTGAAGCCTTTCTTTAAACGATTTTTGATGCTAAGTGCTTTCCACTTTGACATGTCTAATTTCATGATATTTCCTCCACATGAATAATGATACTTATATACTATTCTTCTATTATACACCTCTCAAAAAAATATACAAGCGCTAAAAAGGTGACTGCACGCTGCGTGCAGCCCCCTTTTCATAATTCATAAATCAGATTTCTTATATAATATTCGTTCCATCACGACACTTTTACATACACATCCGGCTTCTAGCCCTGTACCTGTGTGTCCTCTGTGCCATTCTTCCAGTCATCAAACTTCTTGACTACGGCATCATAAGTATCCTGGCAAATTGATGGCAGCTTGTCTCCCCAGGCTCCTGTTGCCTGTGAAAAGCCCTTCTTGAATGCATTCAAAAGCTCATCAGCCTTGTCCTTGTCGCCTCCCGACAGTGCCTTTGCAAAGTCAAGAATACGGTCTGAGGTCTTCTCAACTCCCCAGTATCCATCCTCTGCGATGTCCTTTTTGGCCTGCGCTATTGTGTCTGCATCTACAGTCAGATTCTCAAACAGACTCTTTAAGCCCTGTGACTTGTCCCAGGTTGAAGCCTGTCCCGTCATGGACTTTCTGACGATCTCGATAAGCTGCTGCTGTCTGGCGTTGGCATCATCCTTAAGTGCCTGTACCAGTGCATCTCTGTCTGCCTTGCTCATCTTCTGGTTTACTGTGCTCTTTGCAGTATCCTTTGAATCATCCTTGCTGTCTGATTTCTCATATACAGCTGCCTCCTCGCTGAAGCCTGCAGTCTTTGCATCCGACTTATCCGTCTTTGCATCCTGCTTCTTTGAAGCGGTATTAGTATTCTTTGTCTGCGCCTCGTCCTTTGCTGTGACACTCTGCGCCGCTACTGCTGAAACTACACTTGAAATAGCATCTAACATCTCTCATCCCTCCCTGGTAATGTGCGTGCGGGAATCCTTTCCCGCTATACTATTATCAACCTGTATAGCGTCTGATATAGCTAAACAGTTTATCTCTTATATTGTGTATCGGCTGTTTTGTATCTGTTTCTTATAGCCCTTGCCGTTATTTTTTCAATTTTCTGCCAAATATAAATGTCGAAAAATATATTACCGATGCAATAATCACTATCATCGGACCTGTTGCCACATTGGTGTAGTATGACACTGCGAGGCCGACTATACCGGAAAATACTGAAAATATCACTGAAAAGAAATGATACTCACGCATATTTTCCGAAATATTCCTTGATGAAGCCGCCGGTAATATAAGCAGAGCATTTATGATAAGTATGCCTATCCACTTGATGGATAGCATAACTATGAGTGCTACAAGCACCGCAAACAGATTATCCAGAAGACGCACATGGATACCCTTGCTTTTTGCCACGCTCCTGTGTATACATATGGCGTTGAGCTTATTGAAGCAAAGCACCCAGAACACTATAGTGACCACAAAAATCACAATTAGATAAACTATCTCAGTCTTTGTGATGCTTAGCACATCGCCCACCAGTATACTTGAGTATTTGCTGAAATTGCCGCCCTTTGACAGTATCGCAAGACCTATCGCCACAGAGCACGATGAAAATACCGATATAATGGTATCTGTCGATGCAGTGTTCAGACTGCCTATCTTATTTAAAAGAAGTGCAAACACTATCGCAAATATCACCATGGCAAGCGAGGTGTCTGCCATGCCGCATACCACTCCGACAGCGATTCCTGTAAGTGCTGAATGTCCGAGTGCATCTGAAAAGTATGCCATCTTTTTGTTTACAATCATGGTTCCCATTATGCCAAAAAGCGGTGTGATGATGAGCACAGCGATAAGGGCATTTCTCATAAAATCATATTGAAGCCAGGAGGTTATATTCATTTGTGTTCCTCCTCTCTCACCCAGGATTCCTCTCCTGTGTAAAAAATTCTCTCAAATTCCTTGCTCTCGAAGACTTCCTTCACAGTTCCCTGCTTTGCAACGGTCTTATCAAGCAGCACAACATGGTCTGCGTACTTTGCCACATAGTCCAAATCGTGCGATATCAGTATGATTGCAAGGTCATAGTGAGTCTTTAAATAATCCATGGTCTTATAGAAAAGCTCCATGCCGTTTTGGTCTATTCCGGACACCGGCTCATCCAACAGTAGCAGGTTCGGCTCGTCCATGATTGCCATGGAAAGAAGCACTCTCTGCAGCTGTCCTCCCGAGAGGTTGCACACCTGCTTGTCGATGAGCTCCTCAGCCTCAAATACCTCGAGTGTCTCCCTTATCTTTGCCTCTATCTTTTTGCTCTTTGGCAGAAAAACAGGATAATTGTACTGATAGCTTGCTATTAGGTCATACACGCTGACCGGTGTATTTTTCTCGATATTAACAGACTGCGGCACATATCCTATTTTAAGCTTAGCCATATGTCCGTCCTTAGTATCCTTGAACTCAATCGTACCGGTGTGAGGTATCTCGCCGAGTATCGCCTTTATGAGTGTGGATTTTCCGGCACCGTTTTGGCCTATTATGACATTGAAGGAGCCGCAATGTATGTGCATATTTACATCCTCAAGCACTGTCTGCTCTCCAAAGCTCACTCCAAGGTTATTTATTTTTATGCAATGAAAGCCACATGGCTGTATTATTTTCCGCATATTTTCTCCAATTTTATTTAGTAAATGCCTCTTTTATAAGCTCTATATTGTGCTCCATACCATCAAGATAGCTGTCCTTGTCGTACTCTCCCCTGTTGAGAGGATCGATATAAATCACATGCACATCTGTCTCACGCGATACGGTATCTCCCATGCTCTTTCCGTAGAGCTCCTCAGCGAGTATTACCGACACTCCGTCATCCTTTATGGCACCTATTACCTGCTTTATCTCACCTGCGCTGACTGAGCGCTCCTCGTCAAGGTCTAACAGATAGCATGCATTCATGGAAAAATCATCAGCTACATACGCATAGGCCTCATGGAATATGATGATATTCTGTCCATTGGTAAGACTCTTTATGCTATTTATCTTTTCTTCAAGCACTGCAAGCTTTGCATCATATGCTTTTGCATTTGCATAATATTCATCAGCATGCTTTGCATCCTTTTCGGCAAGCCGGGATGCGATTGTCTGAACCATGGTGCGGTAACGCGGCACGCTCATCCATGCATGGGCATTCTCATCACCATGGTCATGATCGTGCGCGCTATCTGATTCTGCGTCTGCTTCGTGGTCATGGTCGTGGTCACTGTCCGATTCTGCATCTGCATCGTGATCATGGTCGTGATCACTGTCTGATTCTGCATCTGCTTCGTGATCATGGTCGTGGTCACTGTCTGCATCATCCTCAGAAAGAAGTGCCACATCCTCACAGGCCTCAACCACATCAAGCTTCGGATACGCCTTTGCCACATCTGACATAAACGACTCTATACCGCCTCCGTTTATTACAAAAACATCGGCTGTGGATAAAAGCTTCATATCCTCCGGTGTGAGCTGGAAATCATGCAGACAACCGGTCTGTGGCTCGCTTAGATTTTCAAGTCTAACGCCTTCCACTCCGTCTACTATATTTAAAGCTGCAATATACATTGGATAGAAGGATGTCACGACAGTAAGCATATCGTCTGCTTCGTCAGTATTTTTTGTATTGCCCGAAGCATTTGATGCTCCACCGGCAGCGCCTTTCATACCTGCTGTGTGCTCATATGCCATTACCGCAAGCGTACACACTATCAATATACACAAAAACATAATGCCTACAAATTTGCATTTATTCTTCATATATTAAATATTCGCCTTTCTTTCTATAACTTTATTTCTTTTTATGATTATTAACGCTTTTTTTGCTCTTGGTCTTATCTCTGCGTTCTTTAGTCTTTTTGGCAACCGGCTTTCCGGTCTTCTTCCAGCGCTCCTTTTTGTGCGGCTGGGATGCAGCGGCTCTTTTTGCTGCTGATTTTGCCTCGCGCTTTGCTTCTTCCTCCTGTTTCATGGCAAGAAGCGTATCCTCGTCAAACACGAGTGAATCTATGAGCTTCCAGATTTCGTTCCTGCCTTCCTTTGACATGGACGAAAACGGTATAACTACCGTGCCCGGCTTCACATGAAGCACATCCTTGATAGTCTTTATGTGTGCGGCAATCTGGCTTTTTTTCAATTTATCAGATTTGGTTGCAATGATGATCGGTGCAAAGCCCTGGTTTACCATCCAGTCATACATCATGATATCATTGTCAGATGGCTCATGCCTTATATCTATTAAAAGAAACACTGCCTGAAGCTTTTTTGAGGTGTGAAGATAGTTTTCTATCATCTGTCCCCATTTAGCTTTTATCTCGATATTGGCATTGGCATAGCCATAGCCCGGCAGATCGACCAGATACATGGCGTCATTGACGTTATAAAAATTGATGGTCTGTGTCTTGCCGGGCTGTGAAGAGATCCTGGCAAGTGACTTTCTGTTCATGAGTGCGTTGATCAGTGACGACTTGCCTACATTTGACTTGCCGGCGAATGCCACTTCATTATACTCATTGTCAGGGATTGTGCTTGTAATTCCGCAAACTGTCTCTAAATTAACACTTTTAATTACCATAATCTCTTCCTCATTCTTATTTTACAAATACTATCTTCTCCACCTGTGAAAATCTCTCCACCGGCACGATTTCCATGCCGTCTGTTATTTCCTTTGAAATCTCCTCCAGGTCCTTTTCATTATCCTTTGGAATACATACTGTTTTTATTCCGATTACTTTGGCTGCAAGCAGCTTTTCCTTGAGTCCTCCTATCGGAAGCACCCTGCCGCGCAGCGTTATCTCGCCCGTCATGGCTACATCTGCCCTGACAGCTCTGTCTGTAATGGCTGAGAGCATGGCTGTCGCCATAGTGATACCTGCAGATGGTCCGTCCTTTGGCACTGCGCCCTCCGGGATATGTATATGGATGTCATGCTTCGTATAAAACTCTGCATCAATGCCATATCCTTCGCTTATTGAGCGCACATAGCTAAGTGCCGCCTGTGCCGACTCCTTCATCACGTCGCCAAGCTTACCGGTGAGCACTAGCTCACCCTTGCCCGGCAGCACATTCACCTCAACCTCGAGTGTGACTCCGCCCACGCTGGTCCATGCCAGGCCTCTAACGATTCCAACCTCTGCGTGATCATTTTTCTTCTCCGGACTGTACTTCGGATTGCCCAAATATGTCTTAAGATTGGTCTTTGTAACCTTTACAGCAGCTTCGCTGTCCTTAAAGATTTCCCTGGCAGCCTTGCGGCACAGCTTGCCGATAGTCCTCTCAAGGCTTCTGACTCCGGCCTCTCTGGTGTACAGCCTGATGATATCCTTTAGAGCCGAGTCTGTTATCGTAAGCTGTTCCTTTTTAATTCCGTTTTTGCTCTTTTGCTTCTCAACCAGGTGTTCCTTTGCTATGTGAAATTTCTCATTTTCAGTGTAGCTTGACACCTCGATAAGCTCCATCCTGTCAAGAAGCGGCTTTGGAATGCCTGAAACCTCATTTGCCGTTGCAATAAAAAGCACCTCCGACAAATCCACAGGCATCTCAATGTAATGATCCCTGAATCTGCTGTTCTGCTCACTGTCAAGCACCTCGAGAAGAGCGGCTGATGTGTCACCCTTGTAGTCACTTGACACCTTATCTATCTCATCCAACAGCATGAGAGGATTTGAAACGCCTGCCTGTCTTAAGCCATTTACTATACGGCCCGGCATAGCGCCGATATATGTCTTTCTGTGTCCACGGATTTCTGCCTCATCACGCACACCACCAAGAGAAATACGCACATATTTCTTCTCCAGTGCCGACGCAATTGAACGGGCTATGCTTGTCTTTCCTGTTCCCGGAGGACCTACAAGACAAATTATAGGACTCTCTCCCTTGCTTGTCAGATTTCTGACTGCCAGAAACTCAAGTATTCTCTCCTTAACATCCTTTAATCCGTAATGATCATCATCAAGCACCTGTGCTGCATGGTCAAGATCCTTGTTGTCCACAGACATCTTGTTCCACGGAAGCTCAAGTACAGTCTCTATATAGCCTCTCTCAACTGTGCTCTCTGATGAGCTGCTGCTCATATTTCTAAAGCGCTTTATCTCTTTTTTCGTCTTTTCCTTTACGTAGTCAGGCGCATCTAACTCAGATAGCTTTTTCTCATATTCATCAGCCTCCGAGTCAGCATTCTCGCCCAGCTCCTCACGTATCACACCAAGCTGTTCACGAAGCACATACTCCTTCTGATGCTTGTCCACACGAACCTTTACTTTTTTCTGAAGCTCATTCTTTATGGAAATAACCTCCACCTGGGAGAGAAGTAATGATACTATAACCTGATATCTGTCATTGATATCCTCTGCCTCAAGCACCTGCTGCTTAAGCTCATATGACACCGGCAGATTGTTGGTTACATAATCTATGAGCTTTTCAAGATCCTCATACTGATCTATCTGTCTGATAAGCTCCTTGCTGATTTTGCCGACGACTGCCGCATATCTGTGAAAAGCCTCTCTGACTCCGAGAAGCATGGCTTCTCTGAGATCCTCCGGCAGGCTGTCTGCATTACTATCACAATAACAGATTTCTGCCTCAAGATACTTCTCATTACCGGTAAAGCCAAGCAATGCTGCCCGGCTTATTCCATCTACAAGTATTCTCACAACATCATTCTGTAATCTGACAACCTGCTTTATATCAGCAACAATACCCATCTGATAGAGGTCTTCCTGAGTCGGGTCCTCACTGTCCACATTCCTTTGTGTGACAAGATAAATCTTTTGATCCTGCTCCATAGCCTCCTCAACAGCACGAAGGGAGCGCTCTCTGCTGATGTCGAAATGGGCAATCATCCCCGGCAGAATAGTAAGCCCTCTCAGCGCTACTGCAGGCATATTCATAATCTGTTCTTCCACTTATATCTCCTGTATTATTGCACAGCCATGCATAACAAACCGCTGTGCAATTTATATTATCCGATGCTGTATCTTTTGTAAAATACCGCCATGTACTTATGATGCCTCTTTTTCCTCGATATATGCCTCAGGCACGCAATCACCATCAAGCTTTAAGTTTTCCTCAACGATATCCTTGTCTATTACACATCTGCTGATGCTCTTGTCTGATGGTATACGATACATAAGGTCAAGCATAACAGCCTCCATGATGGCACGAAGTCCTCTGGCTCCTGTCTTTCTCTCAAGTGCCTTGTCAGCGATGGCATTTACTGCATCATCTGTGAACTCAAGACCTACTCCGTCAAGCTCAAAAAGCTTGGTGTACTGCTTGATAAGCGAGTTCTTAGGCTCCTTAAGTATACGGATAAGTGCATCCCTGTCGAGTGCCTCGAGAGAAACGGTAATAGGTACACGTCCGATAAACTCAGGAATCAATCCAAACTTTACAAAATCCTGTGGAAGTGCATGCTTAAACGCCTCTCCTACATTGAGCTCTGTCTTTGACTTTACATCTGAATTGAAGCCTATAGATGATGTATCCATACGGCTGTCGATGATTTTTTCCAGACCATCAAATGCTCCACCGCAGATAAAAAGTATATTAGTAGTATCAATAGGAATAAGCTCCTGCTGCGGATGCTTTCTGCCGCCCTGTGGCGGTACAGATGCCTCTGTGCCCTCAAGAATCTTTAAAAGAGCCTGCTGTACACCCTCGCCTGACACATCTCTGGTGATTGAGACATTCTCTGATTTCTTTGTGATTTTATCTATCTCATCTATATAAATGATACCATGCTCTGCACGCTCGATATCATAATCTGCCGCCTGAATAAGCTTTAATAGGATATTCTCCACGTCCTCACCTACGTATCCTGCCTCTGTAAGTGTTGTAGCATCAGCGATAGCAAATGGAACATTTATCACTCTGGCAAGTGTCTGCGCAAGAAGTGTCTTTCCTGAGCCTGTAGGTCCAAGCATGAGAATATTACTCTTCTGAAGCTCTACATCTGATGTATCACCTGCCAGAACTCTCTTATAGTGATTGTAAACAGCAACCGAAAGCACCTTCTTTGCCTGGTCCTGTCCTATTACATAATCGTCCAAAAACGCCTTAAGCTCCTCCGGAGTAACAAGATTTATATCATCCTTAGCGCTGCTTTTGTCCTCATGGCCCTCTACGCCTTCTTCCTCAAGAATCTCGGCACATATATCTATACACTCATCGCAGATAAAAGCTCCATTAGGTCCGGAAATCAAACGATTTACCTGGTCCTGTGTCTTACCGCAAAATGAACAGCGAATCTTTCCGTCGTTTTTTCCTGCCATTATTAACTCCTTTTATTGCATGAGGGCATCCCATATGGGGTACCCTCTTAAATTCATCTAACTTCTGATTATCTGTTTGTTATTACACTGTCTATGAGACCATACTCTGCGGCTTCCTGTGCTGACATATAGTTGTCTCGCTCTGTATCAGCTGCAATTGTCTCGTATGGCTTGCCTGTATTGGCTGCTAAAATTTCGTTTAATCTCTTCTTTGTCTTTAAAATATTTTCTGCAGCAATCTGAATCTCAGTAGCCTGACCCTTTGCACCGCCCGATGGCTGATGAATCATAATCTCTGCATTTGGAAGAGCATATCTCTTGCCCTTTGCACCGCCTGCAAGAAGGAAAGCTCCCATGCTTGCTGCAAGACCGATACAGATTGTTGAAACATCACACTTGATGTACTGCATAGTATCGTAAATAGCAAGTCCTGCTGTAACCATTCCACCCGGTGAATTGATGTAAAGGTGGATATCCTTATTCGGATCCTCAGACTCAAGGAATAAAAGCTGGGCAACAACAAGGCTGGCTGTTGTCTCATTTACTTCCTCTCCAAGGAAAATTATACGATCTTTTAATAATCTGGAGTAAATGTCGTAGTTGCGCTCTCCTCTGCTGGTTTGTTCAATGACATATGGTACTAAACTCATATAAAATGCCTCCTTTATAAAAGCTCAAAAGACCGGCTCAGAAAATAGGCTTCTGAGCCAGTCAATCAAATCTTGATTCAAAAATCTTATTCTTCTGTAGACTCTTCTGCATCAGCCTTTTTCTTTGCCTTTGCACGCTCTTTAACGTTGTCCATGATAAGATCTACGGCCTTTGTGATAGCAAGGTCTTTCTTCATAGACTCCTTCTCAGCATCTCCCATGTACTCTTTAAGCTTATCAGCCTCCATGCCGTATGCCTTAGCCATCTTCTCTACCTCAGCATCGATATCTGCATCAGTAACCTCGATGTTTTCCTCCTTGGCAATCTGCTCAAGTACAAGGCTGCTCTGGATACGTGTTGTAGCCTCAGGACGAACCTGATCCTTAAGCTGGTCAACTGTCATGCCTGAGAACTGTAAGTACTGCTCCATTGTAAGACCGCTCTGTGCGATTCTCTGAGCAAACTCCTCAACCATTGTCTCACACTGAGTCTCAATCATTGCCTCTGGAAGATCCATCTTTGACTTATCGATAATCTTCTGGATAGCCTCATCCTCTTTAGTCTTCTTAGCTTCTGTCTCTTTCTTCTCTGTGAGGTTCTTTTTGATTTCCTCTTTGTACTCAGCTAATGTATCAACACCTGCTGCATCCTGTGCAAACTCATCATCAAGCTCAGGAAGCTCCTTAGCCTTGATCTCGTTGATCTTAACCTTGAATGTAGCCGGCTTTCCTGCAAGGTCTGCTGCCTGATACTTCTCAGGGAATGTTACATTGACCTCAACCTCATCGCCTGTGTTCTTTCCTACTAACTGATCCTCGAATGTATCGATGAATGTGTGTGAACCGATCTCTAATGGATGATTCTCACCTTTTCCACCCTCGAAAGCTACTCCGTCAACAAATCCCTCAAAGTCGATAACTGCTGTATCTCCCTCTGCTACAGGACGATCTGTAACTGTAACTGTTCTTGCATTTTTGTTTCTCTGGTTCTCAAGCTCAGCGTCAACCTCTTCATCAGAAACTGATGTGTCGATCTTTGTAACTGTAACGCCCATGTACTTACCAAGAGTAACCTCAGGTCTTACAGCAACCTCTGCTGTGTAGATGAAAGGCTGTCCCTTCTCAATCTGAGTAACCTCAACTGTTGGGCGTGAAACAATGTCAACACCGCTCTCGTCAACCGCACCTGCGTATGTCTGCTGCATAAGAATGTTTGCTGCATCCTCGTAGAACACACCTGCTCCATACATTTTCTCAATCATAGCTCTTGGCACTTTTCCTTTACGGAATCCAGGTACGCTAATCTGTTTCTTCTGCTTCTGATATGCAGAATCCAATGCTTTCTCTAATTCCTCAGCTGCTACCTCAATAGTAAGCTTCGCCATATTATGCTCTAAATTCTCAACCTGTACACTCATGTCAATCGTTATCCTCCTTAAAAATATATATGAATGGTATGTACATCAAATGTAATGTGGGCATGCTTTATAAACTGCTAAGCCCAGTCATTGGATGATTATAACACAACAAATCCACTATTTCCAGTGTTTTTTACATTAAATTTGCTTTTGTGTATAATTCCATAAATTGTCAGCAATACCAAAACATATTTTTGTCATTTTACGGCATAATATTTCCATACACATACAACTTGTGTATAACGTTTTAAAAGGAGGTATTGCATTATGGCAGCATCAAGTAGTAAAAAGGCTTCTGTACCGGAGGCAAAAGAGGCTATGAGCCGTTTCAAGGAAGAGGTTGCTTCAGAGCTTGGAGTCCCTTTAAAGGAGGGCTACAACGGTGACCTTACTTCTAAGCAGGCCGGTTCAATCGGTGGCGAGATGGTCAAACAGATGATCATGAAGCAGGAGCAGCAGATGAAATAAGCTCTGCAATAGCAGGCTTCAAATGTACGCTTCAAATGCAAGCATAAAAAGAGGCCGCGCACCATGGGGTTGGTGTGTGACCTCTTTTGTTATAATACTAATAATATGATTATTTGCTGAACGTTGTATTAGTATACCAATCCCTGTCGAATATGCTCTACTGTGGCATCGTCTGTGAAGTATCTGACAAGCTCGAGTGCAAACGCAATAGCTGTTCCCATTCCACGACTTGTAATCACATTGCCATCCACAACTACAGGCTGCTCCAGCCACTGTGCACCGAGCAGCTTTTCCTCAAAGCCCGGATGACAGGTAGCTTTTTTGCCCTCAAGTATATGATTCTCACCGAGCACGCTAGGCGCTGCACATATCGCTGCAACAAGCTTTCCTTCAGCGGCAAATCTCTTAATTGTCTTTACTACGGTCTCATCCGCACCAAGGTTTAATGTACCCGGCATGCCTCCCGGCAGTACGATTGCATCGTAGCTGTCAAAATCAGCCTGTGCCTTTGTGGTATCTGTCTTAAATGTCACCTGATGAGAGCTTGTCACCTCGGCTTTTTCCGTGATTGATATGGTTTCAATCTCAAGCTTTGCTCTTCTAACTATATCTACTACTGTAAGTCCCTCAATCTCCTCACAGCCGTCTGCCATAAAAATTCCTACTTTAATCATATTTTTCTCCTTTATTTTTCTTTGATAATACTATGATACCTTTTGAACCTTTAATCATACTATAAAAAGCTGCGGTTCGTCCTTGAATTTTTAAATACCGGTCATTATAATCATATATAAATGATATGAGGGTAAAACAAAAGTATAAACCGTAACTATAAATCTACCAGTAACCTGAAAGGATATACCATGGAAATCGAAAGAAAATACTTACTTAAACAGCTTCCTTCCAATTTAGACAGCTACGCGAGCAAAAAAATCGCCCAGGGCTATCTGTGCACTTCGCCTGTTGTCAGAGTCAGACGCTCAAATGACAGCTATTATATGACATACAAGGGAGCCGGTCTTATGGTGCGCGAGGAGTACAATCTTCCTCTCACAAAAGAAGCATACGACCATCTTGTCCAAAAGATTGACGGTCGTCTCATCGAAAAGACACGCTATCTCATACCTCTTGACGGTGGCCTGACCGCAGAGCTTGATGTATTTGAGGGTGACCTGGCTCCTCTTACACTTGTGGAGGTTGAATTCGACTCTGTCGACGCAGCAAATGAATTCACAGCGCCTGACTGGTTTGGCGAGGATGTCACTGAATCCGGCAAATATCACAACAGCTATCTGAGCCGATTGGAAAATTCATAGTACTGCCTGGTCTTTATCGTATTCTTTAAATCATCATACCGCTTTTGCAATGGGCCCTCAGGAACTACAACATCCATAACCACCGCTATGTCATCTATAAGGCGGTCGGTTATGATATCCCTCATTGAAATAAGTATATTGTACTTCTCTTCAAAGGTATCCGCATCAAGAAACTCCAGCAAACGCGGATCCGGTGCCTGGCCTTCATCTGCATCCGGTGCCGGCTCATAACATGCCTGTGTCTGAACACTCACAGCTTCAGGTGCATTAGCTGCAATCTCATTAGTGCTCAAAGAGATACTCTTTCCCGACATATCCTCCGGCTTATCCTTAAGCGTGATCTTCTCAAATCTGTATTTCTGCTTCACATCAGGATATTTCTCATGGTCCACCTCGCTTACAAACATGTCGAGTGGTCTGGCGTATATCCCAAAATCATCATATAAAGCCTGATAAATCACAAGCTTTTCCCCTGTCTCTGAATGTGTCGCCACTGTAACTATCTGATACAGCTTATTCTTAAAGTGTCTGTAAAGCTCTCCGGGCTTTGGTGTTCTGTCCATCATTTCTGCCTCTTTCCTTATTATTTAAAAGTTGTTAATCATGTCTAAGCCTTCCCCAAGGAAATCTCTCTCAAACTCCAGATTGCCGCTGTATCCCATGGCAATCAGATCCTCAACACTGCCAAACATACTCTGTGTCTCAGCCTCTATAATCTTTGCACCATCGGCTGCTTTATTATGCAGTGTCTGGCAGTTTCTTGAGTGCTCCTGCGTCATCCTCTGCTGTGCCTCGCTATGTCCGTGCATAGTCTCAAGCTCTTTTTGTGTCGTATCATCCGCAAAGTGTGCGTTATTTTTCACGGCCCTCTGCACTATATCCGGATTGCTCTGCTGCGGTCTCTGCTGTGGCTGTACTCTCTGCTGCATCTGTGGTCTCTGTGGCTTCTGTACTCTCTGCTTCATCTGTGGCTGTGGTTTCTGCTGATATGTCTGGTTCAATGCATTCATACCCGACTGAACTGTATTCTGCATGCTGTTCCATATCTGCTGCATCTGCTTCTGCTGCGGTCTCGGTTTGTTTGGCTGCGTGTTTTTACTGCCTGCGCTCTTTGATTTTTTGTTAATGTAAAAAACAGCTCCTAAGATAATTGCCCAAATTATAACATCCATATTCTGCTCCTTTATCAATCTGCATTTTCTATGTCAATCCCTGAATATCCTGCACATATCGCGCAGTATGTACTCTGCTGTCTGTTCCGGCTCCCATTGCTTTGTAACACCCACAAGCAGCGGATTAAGCTCCGACAGTATCCTTGCCGTGCGCCGGTCTGTCGTGCCCTCATACTTATCGTTTATGGCCTCAGCCTGCTTCACACATGCCTCAAGCTGCTTTAATATATCCTTCCAGAACTCCTCGTAATATATCTCATGCACTCTCTTAGTCTTTTGTGTGAAATTTAGCTCTGCAAGCTCTTTGTTGCTGTGCCCCAGATAGAAATATGACAGAGCAAACAAATCAGGCTTTTTCCTTTCAAGCCCCTCATTTGTCAGGTGTATCAGATTCTCTATCTCACTCTGTAAAATGATACCGTTGTCAAAGGATGACAGATATCTCTCCCCCTGCTTTACAACAGAGTCCAGAGTCGTGTGAAAATCCGTGTCCACCTTGCTGATTAAAAATTCATCGTCAAAAATGCCGCTTTTCGCTTTGCAAGCCTTTATCAGCTCTCCAAAGTGCTTCCGGTCGGTTCCTGTGAGCTCACAATACCCAATAACTTGCTGCTCAAGCTCCTTTAAATCTGAAAGCAGGCTGCTTAAACCTGTCTTCACGCCATAATAGCGCTTTGCAACACCGGAGGAATTCTTTTTGGTTTTGACATACAGCTTAAGCCAGCTGTTGACCACTGTCATGTCGGCACCTGCCGTATCCATCGCTGTCTTAAATTTCTTTTCCGTATCACTTAGTCCTAAAATCATCACACACCCTCAAACATCATTCTAAAACTATATAATAACAATTCTACACCATTATCATATTTTTTTAAAGAGCCTTTTTTCGCTCTGAAAAGCCCACTTTAAACGCAAAAAAAGGAAGCCATACAATAGCTGTATGACTTCCTGTATACTCTGCATGTTATTCGCATCGTCGTGCGAATGGCACGAGCGGCTTTGTTATGATAGCAAAATCAGATTAACGACCGAACTGCATATCGTTGTTACCTGATTTTGTTGTGAACATCTCAAGCATGTTGATTGGATCGTTGTAATCCATAAGCCATCCCTCACGGGCGAAATCAAACTGTCCGTCCTTACGGCTGTTAAGGAATACGTTCCACTCCTGCTGCTCAACCTTTAAGTTGATACCTACCTTTGAAAGATCAGCCTGGATAGCCTCACCAATCTTTACATTTGACTCTGAGTTGTTTACAAGGTATGTGAACTCGACAGTCTGGTTTACCTGGCCTGTGCTCTCATCTAATAATCCGATAGAAGCAAGAAGCTCTTTAGCCTCCTCAAAGTTCTTATCGTAATCTGTGCCGTAGTAGTCCTTGTTCTTGAACTCGCCACCGTTACCATCTGTAACGCCCTCTGGGATAAATGTTGTGGCAATCTTCTGTCCGCCCTGGGCGATTGTATCGATAATGTACTGACGATCGATAAGAAGACAGATTGCTTTTCTGAATACCTTAGCCTGGTCAGCATCTAATCCAAGTTCTGAGTAGAGCTTAGAGTTAATGTTGAAGCCTACGTAGTATGTTCCAAGGTTGTCAACTGTGTAGAACTCGCTTGTCTTCTTAGCTGCCTCAATCTCGGCTGTAGGAATTGAATCAATAAAATCAAGGTCACCGTTCTGGTAAGCTGTGTAAGCTGAAACATCATCAGATGTAAGCATTACGTTCATCTCATCAACTGTTACATTGTCAGCATCCCAGTAGTTAGGATTCTTAACATATGTCATGCTTGAATCATGCTTCCACTCCTTGAGTGTGAATGCACCGTTTGTAACGAACTTGTCGCTTGCATCGTTTGCCCAGTCATCATTTCCCTCTACTGACTTCTGGTTTACAGGGAAGAAGAATGGGAATGCACATAAGTCAAGGAAGTATGGTGTAACTGCCTTAAGCTTGACTGTAAGAGTCTTTCCATCATCAGAAGCAACTACATCATCAGCAGCAAGCCCCTTTGTATCATCATATCCTGCGAATACTGCGCAAAGGTAGCTGTAATCTGCAGCTGTCTTAGGATCTGCAGCTCTCCTCCAAGACCACTCGAAATCCTTTGCAGTAAGCTCATCACCATTTGACCACTTAAGACCGTCACGCATTGTGAATGTGTATGTGAGGCCATCCTCAGAAACCTCATAGCTCTCTGCACATGCAGGCTCAAGCTTGCCCTCAGCGTTGTAACGCATAAGACCCTCAAAGCTGTTTACTGCAAGACATCCGCCGTCAACAGTACTGTTTAATGCAGGATCGATATGATCAGGCTCTGATGCCATGAAGATGTTTAACTTTCCGGCATTCTTTGTGTTCTTTGCATTGTAGAAGTATTTCATACCCTCTACTGTTGAGTATACGTCTGTGACATAATCCTTGAGCATATACTGGTCATTGTAGTAGTAAAGTGGAATAACACACCATGTATCCATAAGCATATCCTCTGCCTGGTGCATCATCTCTGCACGCTTTGCAAGATCTGCTTCTGTACGGATAGATTCTACTAACTCATCATAGCTTGTCCAGTCTACGGCTGTTGATACAGCAGTATCAGAATTATCGTTAGTAGTTGTTTTGTTGTTGCTCTTGCTTCCACAAGCAGTCATGCCAAGTGCCATAGCTGCAACAAGAGTAAGTGCTACTAATCTCTTTTTCATCTTTCTTCCTCCTAATTAATTAATATGAAAAATAAATTTATGTTAGAACCGGCACATGTGGCTTAAGCTATATGCCGGTAAAAACCTTATATTAGCGGTTGAAGCATGCAACCATATGTCCGTTTCCTCTGTCTGTAAGCTCCGGACGTGCTGCTGCACACTGTTCTGTCGCATATTTACAACGCGAACGGAATGGACAGCCGCTAGGCATGCGAAGAGGCGAAGGAACATCTCCCTCAAGCACGATTCGCTTGCTGTGTCTGGCAGTCTCAGGATCCGGGATCGGAACCGCTGAAAGCAACGACTGTGTGTACGGATGGATTGGATTGTCCATCAGCTCATCAGCATCTGCAAGCTCCATCATATGACCTAAGTACATAACAGCTATTCTATCAGAGATATGCTGCACTACAAGCAGATCATGCGCTATAAACAGATATGATAACCCTCTCTCCTTCTGCAGATCCTCAAACATGTTGACTACCTGGGCCTGAATTGAAACATCAAGTGCCGATACCGGCTCATCACATACGATAAACTTCGGATCTACTGCAAGCGCTCTTGCTATTCCGATACGCTGTCTCTGTCCACCCGAAAACTCATGTGCATAACGTGTGGCATGGTCTGCGTTTAGTCCAACTGTCTCCATGAGATCCATAATCATCTCATGGCGCTCTTTCTTGCTATTGTAGAGCTTGTGCACATCGAGAGGCTCTCCGATGATATCCTCTACCGTCATACGAGGGTTGAGTGATGAATACGGATCCTGGAATACCATCTGCATCTGCTTACGGTAAGGATGCATATTCACATCTATCTTCTTCTCACTGTCAAACAATACATTGCCGTCGAACTCAATGCGTCCTGCTGTAGGCTGGTACAGACGTAAAAGAGTACGTCCTACGGTTGTCTTTCCACAGCCTGACTCGCCAACAAGTCCAAGCGTCTCACCCGGCTTTATGGCAAATGACACATCATCGACTGCCTTTAACTCCATCTTTTTAAATCCGTCATGAACAGGGAAATACTGCTTCAAATGGTCTACCTTGAGCAGGTACTCGTTGTTATTTGTTTCATTACTCATTTGATTTTCCCTCCTCCATCATATTCTTAATATTCATCCAGCATGATGCGAGATGATCCTCTCCAACCCAGATTTCCTCCGGCTTTTCGGTGAGACATATCTTCATAGCGGCATCACAGCGAGGGCAGAATGCACAGCCCTCTGGCATGTTGAGCATATTGATTGGTGTGCCTCCGATAGGAACAAGCCTGGTTTTTGAATTGGTCTTTGTAGGGATTGAACGAAGCAGTCCCTTTGTGTACTCATGCGCCGGGCTGTAGAATATGGCATCTGCTGTTCCTCTCTCACACACACGGCCGCCGTACATAACTATGATCTCGTCACACATTGAAGCAATGACACCCAGATCATGTGTAACCATGATGATTGCCATGCCGAGCTTTTCCTGCAGTGACTGCATAAGCTCAAGAATCTGTGCCTGGATAGTCACATCAAGAGCTGTTGTCGGCTCATCTGCGATAAGGATATCCGGCTCACAGGCTAATGCCATAGCTATCATGACACGCTGTCTCATACCACCGGAAAGCTCATGAGGGTACTGATTTACACGCTTCTCAGGCTCATTTACTCCTACAAGTGTGAGCATCTCTATAGCACGCTCTTTTGCTTCCTTCTTTGTACGGTCTGTGTGAAGAAGCACTGCCTCCTCAAGCTGGTAGCCTACCGTAAATACCGGATTAAGCGATGTCATAGGATCCTGGAAAATGATTGAACAGCATTTTCCTCTGAAATCTGCCATTTTCTTTTTGTTGAATTTGGTGATATCCTCACCCTTATATTTTACTGAGCCGCCTGTGATGGCACCATTCTCAGCAAGAATCTGCATGATTGAATATGCTGTAACTGACTTTCCTGAGCCTGACTCTCCTACGATTCCAAGAGTCTTTCCCGGCTCAAGCTTAAAGCTGACACCGTTTACAGCTGATACGTCTCCGTTATCGGTCTTGAAGGTAGTGTGCAGATCAGATACTTCAAGAACAAACTTATTATCTTCCATCTTACTCACTCCTTACTATTTCGATAATTTAGGGTCAAATGCATCTCTTAAGCCGTCGCCGATAAGATTCAATGTAAGAACAATGATACAAATCGTGAGCGCCGGAAAAATAAGACGCAATGGGTAGCTCTGGAGTCCGCCACGCGCTGTATTTGCCAACGAACCAAGTGAAGGCATAGGAGCCGAAACACCAAGTCCGATAAATGACAGATAACTCTCAGTAAAGATGGCTGATGGTATCTGAAGCGCTGTAGTAATGATGATTACAGACAGACAGTTCGGTAAAATGTGTTTTCTGATAGTGCGGGCTGATGATGTTCCGATACACTTTGCTGCGAGAATGTACTCATTCTGCTTGATGGTAAGAATCTGACCTCTTATAAGTCTTGCCATTCCTACCCAGTAAAGCAATCCAAACACTATGAAAAGTGCAATCATGTTGACACCGAGCTTTGAAAGCACTGTACCCTTTATTACAGGTGTTAGCACCTCATTTAATACAACTGCGAGTAAAATGATGAGCAGCATATCCGGCAATGAATAAATGATATCTACTATTCTCATCATAACCATATCTACCTTGCCACCGCAGAAGCCTGATACGGAACCGTAAATGATACCGATTATAAGCACAAGCAGTGATGCAAACACACCTACTCCCAGTGATACACGAGCTCCGTAAACAACACGGATAAAATAGTCTCTTCCGAGCTCATCTGTGCCAAAAATGTGCGGGAACAGCTTCTCACCTGCATCAATCTGTGCCTGCTCAGCATCGCTGTACTGGAAAGGTCCTAAGTTCTGTGCACCCTTAACGATATCTGCATAGCCGTAAGGCACAATCTTTGGTGCCAGAAGAATAACCAAAATAAGTAAAACCAAAACTATAATAGAACCCACAGCCAGTGGATTTTTGCGGAGCCTCTTAAGACCATCCTTCAAGAAGGTAGTTGACTCACCCATAACCTCCTGCTGGCGTTTCTCTTCATCTGATGCCTTGGCAAAATCCTTCATATCGAACTTGCTAAGGTCAATCTGTGTGGAGAAAGGAGCTCTCTTCATATTATCTTTCATCTTTATCTCTCCTTAATCAAGCTTAATACGTGGATCAATCACTTTGTATACAATATCTGTAATGAGGTTCGCGCCTACCATGATGACAGCAAGGAAAAGCGTTGTGGCCATAATCATTGTGTAATCACGGTTTGTGATACAGCTTACGAACTTGGAACCGAGTCCTCCGATATTGAAAATACTCTCAATAACCATTGAACCTGTGAGGATACCACCAATCATAGGTCCCACATATGTGATGACCGGAATGAGCGCATTACGAAGCGCATGTACAAATATAATCTTGTACTGATGTACACCCTTGGCCTTTGCCGTACGGATGTAATCCTGTCCGAGTGCATCAAGCATTGAAGTCTTTGTAAGTCTTGTAATATATGCCATCGGTGAAAGTGACAGTGACAGCACCGGAAGTAATACCATGTTGCTTCCTGAGTTAAATGCCTGCACCACGCCAAGCTTTATACAGAAGAAATAAAGTAATAACGTAGCGATGACAAATGACGGCATCGACGTAATCAGTGTGACGAAGAATACTATAACTCGATCCGGCCACCTGTTTCGCATCAGCGCTGCTATCGAACCGAGCACCACTCCGAATACTATCGCAGTGAGCGCCGCTAAAAGTCCAAGCTTCGCTGAAATCGGGAAGCTCTCCCCGATGATATCTGAGATCGGACGGTCTGTCTTAAGACTAACACCGAAATCTCCGTGCAGCACGCCTGCCATGTAGTTCTTGTACTGGACTATAAGTGGCTGATCCAGTCCGTAGCGTGCCTCAAGCTCTTTCATTACCGCCGGACTCTTTGCCTTCTCCGAATTGAATGGACCACCCGGAATTGCATTCATGGCAAAGAATGTAATAAGACTGATAATGAAGATTGTAAAAATCGCGAGAATAACTCTCTTTACAATGTACTTACCCATATTTTTCTCTCCCTCTTGGATTTGTATCGATAATGCATTATTTTTATTTTTTAAAGCATTATCACTGCACCACGTCAAAGTATTTTGTCTAATACGCAAAAAGTGCGAATGACGTCATTGTCATTACACACTCCCTAATCTTGCTGTCTGATACAACTGTCGTTCTGACGCGAACAATTCTTTTTTATTATACACAGAAATCATACTTTGTCAATTGGATATATTTTCCTATATTATTTTCATTTCTGCATAAAAATTAGTCATTTTTTTATAATACTCATTAATAAGGGTAATTTATGTAGCTCATAAGCATTATTTATACATTTTTATTCATTTTTATTTTCGCATTAAAATATTAATTTTCAGTGCATGATTACTTTGAATTGTTAAGTACCGGCGTTATTCTGGCATTAAACGGATATTTGGTGTATAATTACATATCATATATATCAAGGAGTCACCTATGCTTACATACGACGATGCACTCAATCTCAACTACTATAAAAAAACAACCTTTACCGGCTGGATGAACGGCATGCGTTTTCTCATAAAGCGTGAGGAGCCTGTCCTTAAGGAAGCCACCGAAGATACCCCCGAGGAAAAGGGTGAGCCAATATTTCATGCATGGATATGGCCGGGGCCGTATATTTTTGACCTGACCGACGACAGCAAAAAAACTGACAATACCTTTCCATTTACAGATGACGGAAAAAAACAGTGTGTAGACTGGATTAATGAGGTCATCAGTGCGCACTCAAACGAATATCCGAAAAATAAAACAGATGGAGAAAACCTCTAAAAAACTCTTGACTTCTCACCAAAAATATTGTAGTATACGTTTTGTGCAAAACACAAGGGCTTGTAGCTCAGCCGGTTAGAGCGCACGCCTGATAAGCGTGAGGTCGGAAGTTCGAGTCTTCTCAAGCCCATCCTTGTAATAAGCGTATTATGAAAGCCACGGATTGCTCCGTGGCTTTTGTTTTATGTGTATCTACACCTGCACAATGTGTCCGTGTCTGCCTATTCCTTTAAAAAATCCCGCATTTATTCCATCATACTTTTTGGCACTGCACTCAGAAACCATGAGCTGCTGCTTATATTTGTAATCATCCCACTCTAGAATTGCTGTGACGTAGGGCTGTTCCTCCATTACACGCACAGTCGTATTTTTCTTTGAAAACACAGGATATTTTCCGGTGTATCCCTTTTGAAGCATCTCCTTTTCAAGCGCTTTACGCTTTTCTTTTATGCGTTCATTTATCTGATTTCCGTAATTTCTCTCGGGATAATTCTTTGATGCCTTTATCACAAGCTTATAAATATACTGATAAAGCGGTACTCTTTTTGCATCGGCTAAATGTCTGCTCAAAAGCTTTTCCGTTTTCTCACATGGATTTGCCCTGTAGCGTGCAATGAGTTTAAGATAATCAGTGTCCGAAACCTCCCTGCAAAGCTCCTCCATAATGTCTATTCCCTCTGCCATGGCAGGAAAATGATACTCCATCAAATCGCCGGGTACCGGTGTCCATCTGCGAAACGGCGCAAAGTAAATAAGGCTCTGGATAAAGCATTCTGTCTCGTTGCAGTATTCCTTTCCCATGTACATATACTTATCAGCGATTGTTCCTACCATATATACAAGCATGCGCCACTGCTCCTGTCCCTTTACCCAGAAATGTCCTATTTCATGATATTTAAAGCATGCCTCATGCACATGCAAATTATCAAACCAGAGTGTGACCACATTGTCCTGCTGGTGCAGAATGAGTCCGTAGCCTTTTTCACTTCCTAAAACCAACGATGCCGAAATGATTTCTTCCTCGCTATGATAATCGCCCTTTAACACTGCATTTTCCACAGTCAGATAGCATTCCACCGCGTCATTCATGATATATGGGATTATATATTTGTCGTCACTTCTGCATATATCAAATGAACCGTAATCAAAAAGCTCTGCGAGCATGTAAAATGCGCGTGGCATATCCTCTTTTAAGCCAGGAAGTGCTTTTACTAAATCCTTGTAAGCCTGCATTGTGGTATCCTTTCGTATAGGAAAAAATGATAAAAAAATAAGAATTTCAGAAGTAATAAAAACCTCTGAAACCCTTGTAAACAGTACGGGCAACAGGACTTGAACCTGCACGGTCTCCCACTAGAACCTAAATCTAGCGCGTCTGCCAATTCCGCCATGCCCGCAAACACTTTGATAGTATATCATTTTGTTTCATGTGTGTCAATATTATTTATCACATTACAAAAGTGAACTATTCACATTCAAACTGTATTTCCACAACAAATCGCTTCCCCTCAAGCCTTGCTTCAATACTCCCGCCCATTCTCTCCACAAGTTCCTTTGCAATCGAAAGCCCAAGCCCGCTCGATGATATGCTCCTCGCTTCATCAGCCTTGTAAAAGCGCTCAAACACCCTGTCCACGTCTATATCATCAGGATTTTTTACATCATTTGAAACCAAAATATGGACAATCCTATTTTTTGAAGTACGCTCGTCATCTGAAGCCCTGCAATTGCACGAATCCCGCTGCCTCATCTGTATGCAGATGCTCTTCTGTCCATGCACCAGTGCATTTTTTATCACATTCTGAAACACTCTCCTGAGTGCCTGTGCATTTGCAGTGATAAATATCGTATCCTCACATATATCAAGCAACGGCTCAATGCTCTGCTTTTTCCACTCCTCATAATACGAAAACACTGTCTGCTTTAAAAGTCTGCTGACACAGCAATTAGACAGCTCTAGCTTGAAGCTGTCATTTTTAAGCTTTGTGAACATAAAAAGCTCCTCGAGCATATCCTTGAGGCTTGTGATGCGCTCCTGGATAATATCTATATAATGCTCCTGCGCGCTCTTGTCAGTCTCATCCCTAAGCAGCTGAAAATAGCCGTCCAGTGAGGTAAGAGGAGTACGGATATCATGCGACAGGTTTGTGTACGTGTCAGATATCATCTGCTCCTTTTTTGCCGCCGCCTCACGCTGCCTGTGCCATTGCTCTAAAAATCTGTTTATGCGCTCCTTAAGCCTTCCGATATCAACCATGTTGGTATCGGTTAAAAGGAGCATATTTGTATCCTTTTCGCATAAAAAATCAAGCTGTTCATTAATGTCACGAAGCTGTGCCCTTATTTTTACGAGCACAGCTATTAAGACAGCTACCGAAACTGCAAGTATTACAGTCAGTATTTTCCAAATCATGTTTTATTCCTCATTCAAAACACATTATATATCCCTGCGTTTAAATACACCGTACACTGCAATCAGTGACACCACTGCCCACACAGCGGCTACCGCAAATGCACCGCCTACGGTCTTTGCAGACGCACTCAGATCAAGCTCAGAAATCTGATTAACAATAAGGTAATCATTTATATCAAAGTTCTTTACTCCGATTTTTTCAATAAGTATATTGATTCCACTGAAAATCAGTGTAAAGATACCTGTACACATGCACACAGCGATAATCATGCTGATTACATTGTTTTTTATAATGATTGCCATTGCCATGACAAAATATACAAATAAAAGTGTGACCACATACTGGCTGCCAAGCATCTTAAATAAATCTGCTGCATCTCCGAATTCTGCTCCATGTAAAAACAGCGGAGTCGCAATACACTGTACAATCACATCAAGTGCCATGGCCACAAAGGTAAATACCGAAAGCGCTATCATCTTTGAAAACAGCAGCACTCCACGGCGCTTCACCTGTCCGCCTACGCTCTTTATATAGCCGCTGTTTAGGTCTGCTGTTGAAAAGAGCACCGTAAATATCGCAAGTAAAAGTGCCAGGTCAAGACCCGCTATATCGCTTTCAACCATATCTGCTATGGTCGGTACCTCATCTGACATGTCTGAGTCGTCCACTTCAAGCCCGACTGTTGCCGTTGGTCCATTTGACGATTCCGCTGATGCTGTATCGTATTCATCTGCTATCTCACTGTCTGACTCACTTACCATAGTGACATCATCAGTTGTTTCCACGATGCTCTCTGTCGCCATACTTCTGACAAGAGCGGTCATACCGCTCATAGCTATTGCGAGTGCCATAGCTATTACAAGTATAACATAAGCTGACTTTGTATGTATCAGTCTGTAAATATCCATTCTTACCGCATTAAACATTTGTCGCACCTCCTGTGATACTAAGGAAATATGTCTCAAGCTCCATTCCTGTGACCGCTAGCTGTGCCACCGAAACTCCTGCTGTGACCAGCGCTGTATTTAAGGCGGCGCTATCATTCAGGCGCTCATAGACATCTATATGATTTTTGTCCACTATCATGTAGTGCACAAAGCCCATCTTATCGAGCACAGGCACTGCTTTATTTGGATTGTCCACTGTCAGTGTAATCTTCTCACTGCACTTGGAAAGCAGCTCCTCTCTGGTAATTTCCTGAAGCAGGGCTCCATTATTTATAATGCCGTAATCTGTGGCAAGCTTTGAAAGCTCCTCCAATATATGGCTTGAAATAAACACAGTCATATCCTGCTGTGCACACAAATTCTGAATCGTATCACGCACCTCTGCAATTCCCTGTGGATCAAGTCCGTTGATAGGCTCATCAAGCACTAAAAGGTCAGGCTCTCCAACCAGCGCCATGCCGATTCCAAGCCTCTGCTTCATACCAAGTGAAAAATTCTTTGTCTTTTTCTTTCCCACATTTAACAGACCTACCTTATCCAGTATGCCCTCTGCATATCCCTTTTTACTGATGCCGAAGAGACGGCACTTCATCTCGATATTTTCCTTTGCCGTCATGTTGGGATATACACCCGGTGCCTCAATCAGGCAGCCCACTCTTGAGCGTACCTTCGACAAATCCTTTCCTGTGTATCCAAACATAGATATTTCTCCGCTTGTCGGCTTTGCCAGACCGCCGATCATTCTCATACAGGTAGTCTTGCCGGCACCGTTTCTGCCGATAAATCCATAGATTGCACCCTTTTTGATGTGGATATCCACATTGTCAACTGCCTTCTGGTGCCCATACTGCTTGGTCAGTGCCTTTGTCTGCAATAATATTTCACTCACAATCAAATCTCCTTTTCTTTTATTCCTTAGCAACCCTTTAATCATAATATAAATGTAAAATCCTAATACATCGCTAACAAAAAGTAAAAAAAGAGTAAAGCTTGTTTACCTTTACTCTTTCATTTTGTAGCCGATGCCCCACACTGTCTCTATGTACTCGTCATCGGTCAGCTTTTTTATCTTCTTTCTGATATTGCTGATGTGCACATCAAGAGTCTTTGTCTCGCCAATATACGGCTCATCCCAGGCATATTCAAATATGTCCTCCTTGGCAAACACCTGTCTGGGATGCGCCATGAGAAGCTCGAGTATGGCAAACTCCTGCTTTGTGATGCCGTCAACAGCATTATCAGCTACGTAAAGCTGTCTTGAAATCCGATCGAGCACAAGCTGTCTGTGCTCTATTTTAACGGGTCCCGCTATGTATGTATTTGCAGTATCTCCCTGTCCGGTATCATTTTCTGCTTTTGTCTGATTTTCTCCTGCCTTTCCCGACTTTGAAGGCACATCTGCCACCGCATGACGCAGCTGCACAGCCACTCTGGCAACGACCTCCTTTATCTCAAACGGCTTTGTGATGTAATCATCAGCGCCTGCCACGAGCAGATTGATTTTCTCATCCAGTTCATCCTTTGCCGTAAGGATTATCACCGGAAGTGACGCATCCATCTGCCGTATCCGTGCCAGAAGCTCCTCCCCTGAAAGCCCCGGAAGCATCAGATCCAATAGCACAAGCGCATAGGCTTCCATGTCCAGCTTAAGCAAAAGCTCTCCCTCTGTGCCTGACCATGCCTGTCTTGTCCTATATCCGGCTTTTGAAAGCGCTGTCGCAAGCAGATCATTAATGTCCTTGTCATCCTCTATTATGAGTATCTCCCCGGATTTGTTGTCTGTCATAATATTCCCTTTCTCTATCTGTTGTACCGTTTCTATGAATCCGCCTGCTTCTTTGACGGATCCGGATAGATTGGATCACAGAAATGCACTGTGTATTCCTGCACATAAAAACCATCTGCATCGATTACATCGCTGTCACTCATAGTGATAAACACCGGAAGCACCGGCTTATTATTCCTTGCAGCAAATGTAAAAGAAGTGCAGAAATCGCCTTCCTGCACTATCCATACTGTAGTCATAGTCTGCGTCTATCTTTTTTGCCTTGATTGAAGCAGAGGAAAACTCGTCCTCCAGCTCGTTTTCGTAATAATATACTCGCATGTATGACATTTTACTATTATTCAGTTGTTTTTGCAAACTTTAGTTTAGTGCCAATACACATCAAAAAAACAACAGTAACTTTTTATATTCTAGAAATATCCCTCGACTCCCTGCACCAGTCCGTCTGCCAGATTTTCAAGTGTGGCATCGCTGTGGTCAGAGCATGCGTTGCCAAGCTCTACATCCACTGACGGTACCGTACTGTATGAGGTCTGTGTCAGGTCTATTGCCATAGAGCCATTACCGTTTATCTTTGCTCCATGAGCGCGCAGTCCTTCTATCAGGCTTGCCCCAAGTGCATCATGCTGCTGCCAGTGTGATACAACCGGCTCCATTCCCTTTATGCCTCCCGGCACTGATATGTAAAAGCAGCCCTTATCGTAGCTTAGTCCGTCGCCATCCCAGTGCAGAGCAATATGACAGTCTGCCGCATTATTGCAGATGACAGTACGTGCCACATTGTCAAGCTGTACATCGCTTCCGTCTCTTACCATAAGCACATCATAGCCTGCCGCAAGCAGCTTGTCCTTTAATATCTGTGCCATACGGAGTGTGACAGAGCTCTCCGGTGTACCGTCATTAAAGGACATACCACCTGAAACTGCTACTGCTTTTGTTGCGCCTGAGCCTGTTGTACCACCTGTGGTCTTTGCTGAGCCGTCCGGATGACAAAGTGTCTTCACCGAAGTTCCTCCGCTTGTACCGTGTCCGGCATTGACACCTACTACTATGTTTTTGCGGTTTGCTGTAGCCTTGTACATGACCGCACAGCCTGAATTTATCGCTGAATGGTCTGCATACTGCCATGAAGGATTTAGTGATACTGATTCTCCATTCTCATAGGATGCTCTTTCTACATACTGATAAGAGGAATTATTATCACCTGAATTGTTCTGCTCCTCGTCCGGCTGTTCGGCAGTCTGTTCTTCCTGCTGCGCTTCTGTCTGCTGTGTTTCTTTTGCGGCCTCTGTTACCACCTCTGTCACAGCTTCTGTTTCCGTAGGCATCTCAACCTTCTCTGCAGCCTGTGTCTCTGTTGCAGGCTCTGTCGGTGTATCCTGTGCTTTTTTGCCGCATGATGCGAGGGTAAATATCATCATGCCTGTAAGTAATATTGCAGTAAATCGTTTCATTTATTAAAACTCCATTTTCTTTTTACTACATTATAGACAACCCCATGATATTGTTCAAGTATTAGGCAACATTACTTTCATTTTAGGGTCAGTTTTAAATAGTCAATAGAAATTGTAATTCCTCTAAAAATCAGTTATACTATATGTGAATGTATCGAACATATTTTAACCGGGGAGGCTCACATGGAAATATTAAAACTGCCTGTTGGAATCGAAAATTTTGAAGATATACGAAGGTCTGGATTTTATTATATAGACAAAACTATGCTTATCGAGCAGACTTTAAACAATTGGAGTAAAGTAACGCTGTTCACCCGTCCAAGGCGCTTTGGAAAGACTCTTGGCATGAACATGCTGCGCTCATTTTTCGAGATTGGCACGGACAAATCACTGTTTGACGGATTATATATTTCACAAAATAAATCTCTTTGTGATGAGCATATGGGCAAATATCCTGTGATATTTATTTCACTTAAGGATGTCGAGGGTTTATCATATGATGAGGCATTTCAGGTATTCTCCAGAATTATAGGAAATGAAATCAGCAAATTCTCCTTTTTGGCAGAAAGTGATAAATTGACAGTTTTGGAAAAAGAACAGTTCAAAGGATTACTTCATATAGAAAAGGGAAAGTTTATTTTTGACAAGGATACATTTACCGCTTCATTAAAGCTTCTTTCCCAGCTTTTATATAAGCATTACGGCCAAAAGGTAGTCATCCTGATAGATGAATACGATGTGCCACTCGACAAGGCATACCAGAACGGCTACTACCATGAGATGGTCTCTCTCATACGAGGCTTGTTCGGACAGGCACTAAAGACCAACGATTACTTACAGTTTGCTATTTTGACAGGCTGTCTTCGCATATCGAAGGAAAGCATATTTACAGGATTAAACAACTTTGAAGTCGTTTCAATCATGGATTCAATGTATGACGAGTGCTTTGGCTTTACAGATAAAGAAGTTCAGGAAATACTTAAGTATTTTAATCTTTCAGAGCATTATGCAGATATAAGGGAATGGTACGACGGCTATCATTTCGGCAACACCGATATCTACTGCCCGTGGGATGTCATAAGATATTGCAAGAGCCTGTGCGCAGATCCCACTGCAAAGCCACAGGACTTCTGGTCAAATTCAAGCGGAAATGCTCTGGTAAGAAGCTTCATTGACAAGGCCGATGTCCAGACCAAGGATGAGATTGAGCGCCTGATAGCAGGCGAATACATTGAAAAAGAAATATCCCAGGAGCTGACCTACGATGAAATCGACAAAAGCATCGCAAACCTATGGAGTGTACTCTTTACCACCGGTTACCTGACCAAGCAGGGCGTGACTGACGATGGCAGGGTACGTTTATCAATACCAAACCGCGAGATTAAAAATCTTTTCATCAAAAAAATCCGCGAATGGTTCAGCGATACAACCGCAAATGACGGAAAGACACTTGAACAATTCTGCAATGCATTTGTGGATAAGGATACCGAAAAAATAGAAGAGCTTTTTGGCGATTATCTCTGGAATACAATAAGTATAAGGGATACCGCAGTTGCCAAAGATAAAAAAGAAAATTTCTACCATGGTATCCTGCTTGGTCTGCTGGGCTACAAGGCAAGCTGGCTCATCAAATCAAACACCGAATCGGGCACAGGCTACAGCGATATCCTCGTTGAAGTTCCAAACAACAGAACCGGCATCGTGATAGAGCTTAAATATGCCGAAAACGGCGATATGGATGCAGCCTGCGATGAGGCACTGAACCAGATTGAGAAAAAATCATATGTGGATAAGCTGAAGCAGGATGGCATGCGCAATTTCATCAAGTATGGAATTGCTTGCTTTAAGAAGGATTGTAAGGTTGTGGTAAGTAAATAAGACACGCATTTAAACAGGCGTAGAGAGACTAGCTCCACGCCTGTTTACTATTCTTTTAATACACATTTTGTAAGTCAATATATTAATTATTTTTTTCTATTGTCATAAACACTAAATACTTGAGCTATTAATGCAAGCAGCATAATGATAAACAGCCCTATGCTATTTCCATATAAAAATATAGTAAATGCCTGTATTGCAACGATTACCCAGTTAATTATTAATAAAATAAGTTCAAGATTTTTTTTCATTTTCTCCTTTTCTTAACTTTTTATATAAACTATCAAATGGTAAAATGTTGAAAGCAAAATTTTCTAAAAATACTCTATAATAAACTCAATTACTTTCTTAAACTTTCCTTGAATAATCATTCCAATAATTCCCACTATAACAATAATTATTCCTATATAAAACATAACATATGAATCAATAAACCATGTTGTTATTTCCATTATCACGCATCCTATGACAAAAATCACTACTGACAAATTAGAAATTATTTTTTTCATTTTCCCACGCCCTTGTTCTATTTTCTTAGGTGCCTCATATTTGATTAATATAATCATCAATTTTATTTTTCACATACAATAAGGTATTCCTATACCTGCCCGGAATATTTGCCCAACAGTCATATAGCAGAATCATATCTTTCTTTTTATTAATTTCCAATTCTTTTTTCCATTGGTATGAATCAATTATTTGAAGGAAATAATCAAAATAATCTCTCCACAATTTTGAATATTGTCCTACATATAATTTCATTCTCAGTACAACATTACGGATATTGCCTACGTAATCCTCATTCTTGCTAAATATAGCATAAAATACATACAGTGTAACAATATCAAGTTCCTTTATATCCGGCGAAGTACTGATTTCCTCCGGTTCCATAAAAAGACTTTTTAATATATTGTTTACATATGCCGGTTCTGTATAATCATTATCATATATATTCTTAGCCAGTCTCCTCTTAACCATGCCAAGAACATAGTTTTTATTTATATCATTGTCATAGAAATTTTCTACCCTGCAATCATCATAAACTTTATTCAAATACAAAGCTCCATTCCCTCTTCTGATATTGCGAAGCTTGAAATTATCTCCATGAAATTTCCGCTCATAAATCATGTCCAATGCTTCAAACTCTGCCAATAAAATAATCACTATCAGTGCGCCTGCCGGTTTAAAGCATAAAAACAAAATCATTACACTAATACCAAAAATATATCTTCCGATCTTTCTTGCAATTATGCCCTCTCTTAAAATCCGTATCATCTCTTCATATGAAAATCTGTTATACTCTTCATCATCAATAAAATCACAATAAACAACCTCAGGTTTTTTCCCAATTTTTACCTCGAGCTTCCCATCTACACTATTTATAAGAAAAGGGAAAATGCATAATGGGCACTTTATTGAATACCTGATTCTCAAATATAAAAACCTACTCAATGCTGTAACCTGTAGCATTATAATATCTGATACTGTAACTGAAATTACAAATATAGTAAACGATACTCTCCAGGTGTAAAAATCCCCTTTAGAAAATAAAACTCTGTAATCTAAAAATGTACTGACAACAATACTAATTATTGCGCTACAAAATATACCAAACCAATAAAATTTTATACAATTAATACCATTTCTTAGCATTATCACCATCATCCTCAACTGTTGTTAATTTCTTTATATCCTATAATCCATATATCTTCAACCATAAATACATGAATGACACGAATTCGTGCATGTTTGACATTCAATCAATATTTTTTCTCACAATTAAAACTGCCTATTAAAAAAATAAACAACACCACTATAAATACCAAAATACACATCCAATTGCACATAGCCTTTTTTGCCATATAAACACCATATATCCCTAATACAAGTTCAAAAACATATGCAATGAATTCTATGCTATAGAATACTCATACTGCGTATCTCCCTTTGATGCTCAAAATTGTATAATATTCCATAACAAAATAATCCTATTAACCAAATAGTAAAATGTATAATGTTCTTTCTCATAATTATCTTCATATTCCACTTGTTTTGTCCGGTAATTCTCATTAAAAAATAATCTCTATTTTTTCATTGAATGATGACGAATAATTACTATGAATACAGTAATCATTCCGCCTGCATAAATCTTCATAATCCAATCCGGTATAGGAAAATACATATTCCCCAAAATTATTATTGCAAAGATAACTAAAACTTGACATATTAAAGCTGACGCAATAACTATTTTTTCTTCCTTACTCATATTCATACATGTGTACCTACCTCTCTGCTTGCAATCTGTCCTGACTACAACTGTTGTTAACTTCTTTATATCCTATAATCCATATATCTTCAACCATAAATACATGAATGACACAAATTCGTGCATGTTTGACATTCAATCAATATTTTTTGTTTATATAAAAACAGTACCACTTATTCTAAATTGTTTTCAACACCTTAAGAATGAGCGGTTCTTTTTTTGTAATGAATGGTAGAAACATATTTAGCAGACTTATTTCTAAGATAAAAATAACATGAGACTGTTATTTATTATTTTTATAATTCTTAATCACAATTAACACGCAGCTTATTATTGATAACATACAGCAGAACAGCAATGCAATACATGTCACAATATTCCCTCTGCTCGGATGATTGTAAAAATTCACTCCATACATTATCGTTACTATTCCTATGCACGAAGTAATTATTCCTATAACTATCTGTAGCTTTAACAATTTCATTCTATCCATCTATAAATTCCTCTCCAGATTCAATGTTTCTTTGTTTATTATTTCTTTTGTTCTAATTAAAAATAAAGTGCAACAATATACTGATATAGCCAAGATTTGTAATCGTACATTGCCTCTTTGAAAAAAACAAATGTATCTACTCCAATCAGGAATAATATAATTTCAAAACCATGCATACATATATTCATATCAGCATTTTTTGAAGGAATTCACAAATCACTCCCAAAAGTGATATCAATGCACTTATCCGAATGTTGAAAGCAAAACTTTCTAAAAATACTCTATAATAAACTCAATTACTTTCTTAATCATAATTATCTTCATATCTCTTATAGTTATTTGTGGCAAATCTGGCCAACCATGTATCAGGCGGAAGTGTCCATAAAATCACCAAAATCCACACTATGATACCGATAGCCCTGTAAACACCACAAAGCTCCGTGCATGGTGCAATATCCAGACACGCAAATACAGAAAAAACACCACAAATAATAAATGCAATACCAAAATACACCAACCAAAAATTATTCTCCCAGCGATTCTCAAAGAAAAACCCTTTTATTTTTCTCCGCTGTAATATAAGCAATACCACACCGGCTATAGTCATCGCTATATTAGCCGCTTGATAAACATATATTCCCAATATAAATGCAAGTAGTATCGCAGAAATAAAGACTCCGCATATTCTTGCTCCGGCTATACCATCACTTGACACTTCATCTTTGATATTACTCATAGCACCTTTAATCTGTATTATAAAAAATACCAAATAAAACATAAGACCTGCTATCACAAGTCCAAGCCATTTGGGTAAGCCGAAAACCGCTTCTCCGATAAAGCAGCCTATTGCCAAAACACATAATTGTATGAATAAAACTTTTAAATTATTCTTCATATTCCCCCTTAATTTGTCACTCCTGTTTGCAACCGTTCCAGACTCTTCAACTGTTGTTAATTTCTTTATATCCTATAATCCATATATCTTCAACCATAAATACATGAATGACACGAATTCGTGCATGTTTGACATTCAATCAATATTTTTTCTCACAATTAAAACTGCCTATTAAAAAAATAAACAACACCACTATAAATACCAAAATACACATCCAATTGCACATAGCCTTTTTTGCCATATAAACACCATATATCCCTAATACAAGTTCAAAAACATATGCAATGAATTCTATGCTATAGAATACTCATACTGCGTATCTCCCTTTGATGCTCAAAATTGTATAATATTCCATAACAAAATAATCCTATTAACCAAATAGTAAAATGTATAATGTTCTTTCTCATAATTATCTTCATATTCCACTTGTTTTGTCCGGTAATTCTCATTAAAAAATAATCTCTATTTTTTCATTGAATGATGACGAATAATTACTATGAATACAGTAATCATTCCGCCTGCATAAATCTTCATAATCCAATCCGGTATAGGAAAATACATATTCCCCAAAATTATTATTGCAAAGATAACTAAAACTTGACATATTAAAGCTGACGCAATAACTATTTTTTCTTCCTTACTCATATTCATACATGTGTACCTACCTCTCTGCTTGCAATCTGTCCTGACTACAACTGTTGTTAACTTCTTTATATCCTATAATCCATATATCTTCAACCATAAATACATGAATGACACAAATTCGTGCATGTTTGACATTCAATCAATATTTTTTGTTTATATAAAAACAGTACCACTTATTCTAAATTGTTTTCAACACCTTAAGAATGAGCGGTACTTTTTTTGTAACGAATGGTATTTATTTTTTTATTGCAATACTTACACTAAACTTTCCATCATCTGCGCAAAAATTATAATTTCCTTCACACAGCCTGACTTCATCTATTATATTACTTACCCCATATCCATGTGATAATCTATCATCCTTTGATGTATATCTCCCCAACTTAGATATATCAACTTCCCATTCAATAGGATTCTCTATCATAATGACCACATAATTTCTCACATTTGATATATTAATCATAATTTCTTTCTTTTTTTTCTGTAATCTATTACATGCTTCAACTGCATTTGAAATACAATTTGAAAGTATTGTACAAATTGTTAAATCAGAAATTTCATTCCTGCCGCTAAAATTTCCCATACAAATAAACTTAATTAATGGATTTTTTTGATTAAAGTAATAGATAATTGCATCAATTATTCCGTTATCATAATATGATTCCAATTTTTTACCTATATCATAATGCATTTTGATGTCATATATATACTTAACAGCTTCATCATATTGTTCTGTATCTAACAGATTATACAATATATTTATATGAGCATTCATATCATGTTTTATTTTCCGTATTTCTCGCATATGAGAATACAATTGACTATAATGTTCTTTTTGAATAATCAGATAGTTTTGTTTTATCTTATTATCTATCTCAAGCTGCTTCTTATATGCACCCAAAAACATAAAAACAATTCCAAATATTCCTAACATAACAAATGAAATCATTGTTAATACATTTATTACAATTTTAAGTCTATCCTGACCAGGTAAAATTATATCATCGGTCATTACAATTATTCCCATATTGATTATTTCTATCATGGACGAAGCCATAAAATATATAGGATCAATACGCGCTATCATGGACGATACTTTTTTGAATTGATTTATTATTTTGCCAATAAGACAAATTATAATAATAGTAATTATGTATACCATTAAATCATTATTGCTGCCAACTATAATTTTAATCGGATATTCTATTACATCAATATATCCATATGCAAACAAAAACACTGCTAATTTACGCCACATCTTTTCTTTGAATAGTATCCCTGTAGCAATTAAAGCACTCGGAAGCGCTAATATGGTATACCATATGCTTTGTGCCGGTCGAATAAAGATAACAATAATTTCACCTAACTGCATTAACATTATGAGCATAAACGCAAAATATTTTTTTAACTTGATATCACCAATCTCCAGCTTACATATCAGCCATTCAAATAATATTAATTCTAAAATCATCTATCTGCTCTTTCAACCCTTGCCACTTTACACATATAATTAAAAAAATCTTCTTGTATTTGTTTTTTCATTCTTCTACTACTCTTTAGCTTCACCCCATCTGTCATAATTATCTCATCTCCAATTGTATTAACATTTTCAAAATTAATTATAACACTCCTGCTTATTCTGGCAAAATTCATATCCTTCAACATTTCATAAAGCTGTGATACACCTTTATCTGTAATAAAATATTCGCTCCCATCTAACATGTATATCTTTAAGTACCTTCCCTGTGCAATACCATACACTATATCTGAAATTTTAAACTTTGTCAGTCCACTTATAGTATTTAGACAAATCCATTTTACTCTTCTATTAATAATATTTATCGCATGAAGCAATTTCTTTTCAATTTCTTCTTCCCTCACAGGTTTCTTAATAAAATCTGTAACATTTCGCCCATATGCTTTACTCATTATTTCATCATGGCTAGTACAGAAAATAATCAGTACCTCATTGTCCGTCTGTTCCAACAAATCACGGACTTTCAGACCATCTATGTGTTCCATCTCTATGTCTAGTATCAATATATCAGGTTTCTCACAATCCATAACCTGAATTCCTGACTCATACTGGATAATTTTAACTTCTATATCATTTTTTAAAGCTATATTTCTTATACTTTCCGATATTTTTATTCTACATGCTTCTTCATCATCACATATTCCAATTCTGTACATCATCCTGTATTCCTTTTCTAAACTTACTCTATAATAAATCTGTCTCTTATACACATCTCCGAGCCCACGAGACGTAGAGGAATCTCG
>ENA-OYWK01000044-OYWK01000044.1-human-gut-metagenome-genome-assembly--contig:-NODE-44-length-86665-cov-17.689701_pt1 | contig 86665 bp, 79 predicted proteins | sample MGYA00244808_ERZ653392 | MGnify/ENA primary metagenome ERZ653392 (study PRJEB26926, sample SAMN06165125) | human gut metagenome | biome: ENVO:00009003; feature: ENVO:2100002; material: ENVO:00002003...
AACGCTTGCCACCTACGTATTACCGCGGCTGCTGGCACGTAGTTAGCCGTGGCTTTCTAAACGGATACCATCATTTTTTTCTCCGTCAACAGAGGTTTACAATCCGAAAACCTTCTTCCCTCACGCGGCGTCGCTGGATCAGGGTTGCCCCCATTGTCCAATATCCCCCACTGCTGCCTCCCGTAGGAGTCTGGGCCGTGTCTCAGTCCCAATGTGGCCGTTCAACCTCTCAGTCCGGCTACTGATCGTCGACTTGGTGGGCCGTTACCCCGCCAACTATCTAATCAGACGCGAGCCCATCTCTAAGCGATAAAATCTTTGGTATCAGGAAGATGCCATCCCGATACGTTATGCGGTATTAGCAGTCGTTTCCAACTGTTGTCCCCCTCTTAGAGCCAGGTTGCTCACGTGTTACTCACCCGTCCGCCACTGTTCCGAGGAGCAAGCTCCTCTTCACCGTTCGACTTGCATGTGTTAGGCGCGCCGCCAGCGTTCGTCCTGAGCCAGGATCAAACTCTTTGTTAAATGGTATATTCAAGCTTTCGCTTTAAATATCAAAGTTTGATTGCTCTGCTGAACGCTAACTTGCTATCTATTAGCACGTTATTTTGTGTTCATCCAGAATTTCTTGTTATTCTCTTAAGAATCTCAAGGTAATGTTTTTAATTCTGTACTGTTCAATTTTCAAGGAACTTTGTGCCGCTCTTGCGACAGCTTATTTATTATATCACATTCATTCGAGTTTGTCAAGCACTTTTTTGAAATTTTTTAAATTTCTTTTTTCACAGTTTTGAACTTTTTACCAGTCGGTCACCGTGCTTCCGCCGTTTCTTCCTTCCGGTTTTTTAAGCTCTTCTTCGTACCCTCGACTGCCCTCTTTCTCGCTGTTCAAGCGGTTTCAGGCTTTCTCAAGTACCCTCTGTTTTTGTGCCCTCTCGTTTGAGTGCTTGTCTATTATATCACGCTTTTCGAGCTTTGTCAACAGCTTTTTCATTTTAATTTTGCACAAATGGTTTTAAACTGTTATATTCCCCGATTGTGCAAAATGTAAACAACCACAATATACAGTTTTCTGCTATCAACATTTAGTTATCAACAACCGCATTGCTATATGTTGAAAACTCGTGTGTTCTTTTCGTAATGTAAAAAACATTGCCGCCCTTTAAGGACGGCACCGATAAAAAACCTACTTTTCCTCGTTCAGCTCGGAAATTATTCTGACAAAGCTGTCAATATCATTAAAGTCACGATATACCGAAGCAAATCTGATATATGCCACCTTATCTATATCCTTCAGCCTTCGCAGTACCAGCTCACCGATCTCGTCCGACGATACCTCACGTCTGAACTGGTTCTTCAGCTCCTGTACAATATCCTCAACCATTTTTTCAAGGTCTTCGATCTGTACCGGACGTTTTACTGTAGCTCTCGCAAGCCTGTTTATCAGCTTGTCACGGTCAAAAGGTTCAATGGTATTATCCTTTTTAACAACCATAAGCGGTATTGTTTCCACCATTTCATAGGTCGTAAAACGGCACTTGCACGACAGACATTCACGTCTTCTGCGAATCTTATTTTCCGCAGGGCGGCTGTCTATTACCTTGCTGTCCTCATATCCGCATTCCGGGCATTTCATCTGTTTTCCTCGCTTTCGCTCTGATCCTCACGGTTTTCTTTTCCATATTGCTGTATTTATGTATTTTAACACACTTTCGCAGCTTTTTCAAGCGTTTTCTGTAATCAAAGCCCCATCTTATACTTATCGTATATCTTTTTCATATTATTCGCACACGCAGCAAGCTCGTCATAGCTGCTGTAATTCTCACGGTAAAGCTCTACTATCATTGCTTTATCGTAATTTATTTTTTCAAGCTCGCTGAAAAGACGGTTGAAGTTAAAGCTGCCCTTTCCTATCGGCAGGCAATCGCAGCCTGCGTCGCCGTCGCTTACATGAAGATGCACGACCTTGTCACCTATTATATCAAGAAGCCTGAACGGATCTACATTGCTCCTTCTTGCCTGTTTGAGATCTACAACAAATCTGACCTCGTCGCCGAGTTGTCCGATCATATCCTCGATAAATCTTACACTGCTGCTCTTGCAGTAGCAGATGTTTTCCTGTGCCACCGTAACACCGAATTCTTTTGCAAGGCGGAACAGACGCAGATAACGTTCCATGTACCTTTCATCAGGCACCTTTGAGCTTAGGATAGCTCCGTGCAGGACAAACACATCCGCACCGATCTCCGCCATAACCTCAAAATACCTCTTGTAAATATCTATCAGATATTCGGTTCTGCGTGGATAATCGCCGAATAGGAACAGTGTTTCCATAGGCGAAGAAAACGGATGCATGGATAATACGTTCATCCCGTATTCACCGATGATCCTTCTTAGCTCAACAAGCACCTGCCCTTCAAGCTCGTCTATCGAATTTACGAATATCTCAACATTTTTTACACCCCGCTCGGCAAGCTCATAAAGAGCCTTTTCTGTTTCAAGAGGGTACAGACAAGCCGTTGATACGCCAATATCCATTTTCATTACTTCCTTTCTGAAAATCAGCCCGCCAGAGAACAAATGTTCCCTATTATTGATATGATGAGCGGTAATACATACACCGCCGCCAGCACCGCAACAAGCAATGCATAAACGCCGACCCTGCACAGACCTTCCGCCTTATCGGCAATTGCCGTTATCTTTTTGCGGAATATAATGTACAGCGCCAGTGCCGCAAAGCCTGCAACGCTCAGCACAATACCCGGTTTAAGTCCTTTAGGGCAGAAACTGAAGGTTATATCATTTTTGCCTTCCTCCAGCTTTACCGCCATAAAGCCCGACATAGAACGGTATATCTCAGCAGACTTGCCGTTTATCGTCGCAGAAAATCCGCTGTCATACGGCACCGACAAAAACAGCCACTGACCGCTCTTTGCGTTGTCTGCTGTTCCGCTTATATTTCCTCCGTCAACCTTAAGGTCGGCGGTTTTTGTTTTATTGATAGCTTTCTCCAGCTTATCTAACGACAGCCCGTAAACACCGTAGCTTGAGCAATAAGTGCTTTCGTTTACATCAACATCTATACTTACCTTCTCATTTTCGAAAGTACCGAGATATAAAAGCCCGTTGCTGTCTTTATTTGGGAACGACAGATCCTGCTTGATGCCGTTTACATATATTGCAAACGAACCGTTGATATGCTCGTTGATATTTCTTGTAACAAGATCAAAGCAATCGAAATACAACGCCTGCTTTTCACCTATATCCAGCTTGTAGCTGAGCGTTGCGATGCGTGTATTGCTCTTGGGTGTGAAATAATATATCCCGTCACGATGTGCATACCGTATATTCTTTTCTCCGGTATGCTCATACTCGGTGAACAGAAGCTCGTTGCCGGTGTCAAGCAGATTCTTTGCAAGATATTCCTGTATAACTATGCGTTCCGCCTTAGGCAGCTCCGTACATTGTGACAGATCGCTGTCGGTCACTATTCCGAGCGGAAGATAGTATTCGCTCTCATAGATCGAATAGTTCTTGTCACGATAAATCACAGGCTCTCTTGCAGTGAATTTCTCTATATAATATTTTATATTCATAACGGCGTCGGTAAGAGCCGTGCCTCCGTTGCCAGTTACCTCCATCCAGTAGGACGAGTAGCCGAGCCGCTTCATCGCAAACATATAATCCTCCGATGTAAGCGAGGTATAATGTGCAATGGTGGGATAGCCCAGTCCGCCTATAAGATTTGCGTCAAAATATTTCTTCGGCCACTGCATCAGCTTCACCCTGTAAAAATCCTCGTCCTCGGGGATTTTTCCTTCAAGCTCTATCGCATTGTTGTACTTGACAGGGGTATATGCCGATGCGCCTATATACACGTTTGCGTTGAAAACGCTCTCGGCTACAACAATTACAGCCAGTACAGAACAAACCGATTTGAAAGTGAGCTTCTTGAAAACGCCGAAAGCCATAGTCAGAACATACAGTGCCGTAAATCCGCAGAAGATAATCAAAAGCAGTACGAACGACTCCGAGCTTCCCCACAGTGTCGAAACATACGAATCCAGGTCGTATCTGCAGTTACAGTAGTACCATATCGTAAAACCGAAATAGATAACGCCGGCGGCAGTTATTCCGATAAGATAAGGCTTTTTATTCTTTTGCGCATAATCATCAGGCTTTGTATGCGACAGCTTCACCGCCGCAAAGGTCAGCATCATAAGCGTAGTCATATAGCCGTACCGCATAGGGAATGCCATATAGTCGCCCGTGTGCCACATCTTGTTTATCGGCTCAAACACTACCGGCAGAAGCGTAAGAAACGAAAGCAGTGCATAGAATCTGCTGTTCTTGCTCTTTCTTCGCAGAAAATACACAATGAAAGCCGCAACGGAAAATCCCGTACAGAAAATAAGCGGCAGATTTGTATATATCCCTGCAAATACCGCAGAATCAAACAGACCCTTGAGTATGTTCGCTCCCCTTGCGGATGAAAGATACTGTACAAAGCTCGGAAGCCATACAACAGCGGAGATCAGCGCCGCTATACCGCAGCCTATGATAAACCTCGGCGCAATGCCCTTTGTACTGCCCTTTTTCCTGTTGAGAAAAATGTAAACGCCGAAATACAGTATCGTGAACAATACCACCATATAGCTGAGATAATAATTCAGCACCAGCATTCCGACAAGGCAGAATATAAGTCCGCCTGTGCGTTTACGCTTTACGAGCGAATTGAACGCTATCAGCAGCAGCGGGAAGAAATACATTACATCGAGCCATACCGTGTTCTGATAGAACAGCATCGAATAACCGCTGAACGCATACATAACGCTGAAAAGCGCCGAATATGTCACATCCAGCTTTTTATGGCAGGTGCGGAAGTACGCATTTGCGGTTATCGCACAGACAGCCATTTTCATAAGCGTCATAATGTTCATGAACAGCATCATGTCCGCTTTGTCGACAAATGCAACAAGAAACGAAAACGGGCTTGATATAAAGAACAGGAACACGCCGAGGAAATTCATTCCGCCGGCATTCTGCCAGTTGAAGAAGAAATCCCCCTTGCCCTCAAGTATGTCCTTGAAGTCGAGCAATAAAGGAAGCACCTGCTGGTGCATATCGCACCATGCGAGCGTTTTATCTCCGAACGGATAAAGCCCGCTGCCCGCAAATACCGCAAGCCCTATGACAATTACCGCTATCGGCGGAATTATCAGCGTCAACAACAGCTTCGGACTGCGTATTAGTTTACCGAAATGTGTTGTGATTTTTTTAGTAATATCTCTTTTCAAAATATCCTCCGGGATTTTTAAAAATCTCTCCCATTTGGTTTTTATGAATATCTGTCTAAATTCAAAAGCCGCAAAGACTTTATGTGCTATGCGGCTTTTATTTTTGATTGAATTATCAGCCGCAGGTGATTATACCATGAGCTTCTTTGTGTCTACCGTACCCTTTGAAGCAAGATTCTTTGTATCCTTCTTGCTTTCGCCGTTTCCTGCATTTGTATAATTCTTGCCGTGCTTCTCCTGCCAGAGTACCCACAGGGGACCCGAGATGCACAGTGAAGAATAAGTACCGCAGATAAGACCTGCCATCATAGGAATAGCAAATGTCATTATCGAGGTTACGCCGCAGATTGCGCATACAACGCAGATTGCGAGTACGGCAAAGGCTGTGGTAACAGTTGTGTTTACAGAACGTGTTATCGACTGAGTGATACTCATATTAACAAGTTCCTTGAGTGAAAGCGAGTTGCCGTAAAGGTTACGGTTCTCTCTGATACGGTCATATACAACGATTGTATTGTTAATAGAGTTACCGAGTACGGTAAGAACAACCGCCATAAAGTTTGCGTCGATTGGGAAACGGCAGAACACGAACACCGCATAAACCATGAAGCAGTCGTGAACAAGGGCTACCAGTGCAAACACACCTGCCGAAAGACCGCCGATTTTCTTGAATCTGAACGCAATATAGATAACGAGCAGTATAAACGAGAACAATACTGCAACAAGGCACTTAAGGAAGAACTCCGTACCTGATGTGGGGTTGACATCCTGGCTGTTTACAAGCGTAAGGCTGTTATCCTTGAAGGTCTGCTGGAGCTTATCCGATAAAGCTGTCTGCTTATCCGCAGTAAGTCCCTCTGAAGACGAGAATGAAATTTCAATGACTTCAAGCGAGCTGTTCATTGAAGAACCTGTAGTTACAGTAACAGCACCGTAATTTTCGCCCTCAACCGTCTTCTTTACCGCATTTGTGTCAATTTCGCCAGTATAGCTGTAGGTCAGCATTGTACCGCCCTTGAATTCAATAGCCATTTCAATGCCGAATATGCAGTTGAAGATAACCGTAATTACAGCAATGACGATCGGTATCAGAAAGAGTACCTTTCTGTATCCTATAAAATCAAATACTTTTTTGTTATTCATTTTGAAGCACCGCCTTCCGTTGCGGCAGCCTTTTCAGCGGCACGCTTCTTTGCAGATTTTCCGCCGTAAAGTGCAGGATTTCTGAATATCTTGAATCTGGAAAGCGACATTGTCATAAGTCTTGTCGCAAGTATGCCGAACAGGAAGTTCAGTATAACGCCGACCATCAGAGTATAGCCGAATGAGTAGATAGTACCCTCTGTCGAAGCACCGAACATAAAGAATACCGGCTTCAGTATAGTAGACGCAAGACTGTCGGGAGTACCGAAAGCACCCATAAGTATGATAGCAACGATAATCATTGTGATATTACCGTCAAATACCGCACTGAACGCTCTCTTATAACCTGTAGCTATCGCTGTATCTATCGTCTTGCCGCTGTTTATTTCTTCCTTTATACGCTCGCCCGTGATAACGTTAGCGTCAACGCCCATACCAACCGCAAGAATGATACCTGCGATACCGGGTATTGTCAGCGTAAAGCTGTTTGAGAACGGGAAGAAGCCTGTTATAGCACAGAACGTACCTGCTACCTGTCCGATAAGACCGATAACGGCTACAACACCGGGAAGTCTGTACAGTGATATCATAAATATCATTATAAGTGCAAATGCGATAACGCCGGCGATTGCCATAGCATCACGGGCACCCGTACCGAGCGTGGGCGAGATAGTGCTGAAGCTCGATGTTTCCAGCTTGAACGGTAACGCACCGCCGTTTATCTGGTCTGCAAGCGCCTTAGCCTCATCAGCCGTAAAGTTACCGCTGATTGTAGCCTCACCGCCGCTGATTTCCTCTTTTACGGTAGCTGTTGAAATGCACTTGTCATCCATATATGTCGAGATGTATCCCTTTGATGAAGCAAGCTTCTTTGTTGCCTCTGCAAACTTCTCCTTGCCGCTGTCCTTCAGCTTTAAGGATACCATATACTCATATTCCTTGCTGTTTCCGCTCTTGAGCTGATATACGGCAGAAGCCTTTTCAACGTCCGAGCCGGAAATGATAAGGGGCAGATCCTCGTATGTCTGACCGTCGGAAAGCGACTTTTCCGAGCCTTCTCTGAAGGTGAGCAGTGCGGTAGCGCCAAGCTCCTTTACAGCCGCTTCCGGATCAAAGCTGTCATCCTCAGCCTGCCACGGGAAACGCACGATTATCTTATCGCTGTTATAATCAACATAAACCTCATAGTCTGTTATGTTGTTTGCAACAAGTCTTGTTTCAACGATTGACTTTGCCGCATCGACCTCTTCATTGGTCGCATCGTAGTCTGCCGGTGACGTAAATGTAACGTCAACACCGCCTCTGATATCAATACCCCAACGAATATCACTTACACCTCTTATAATAGTGGTCGTGAAATCGCCGTACTGGGTATGAACACCGAAAAATACTATGCCTGTAAATGCCAGTATAACCGCCAGCACTATAAAGAACACAGGCTTTGCCACTCTTTTCAAATGTTTCACTCCGTTTCTGTGCCTCAGCACATCCTGTTAATTTATACATTACAGTATTATACTATAATGATTTCGATTAGTCAAGAAATAGTAAAGAATTTCTGCAATTTTCACAATCCGTTCATTATACGGAAAGCTCAGCCTTTTCTCCGAGAACGTCCTTATTCTTTTCAAGGACAGGCTTTATGCACCTGTCAAGGAATGCAGTCACCTGGCTTGCGCTTCTGCCCGTGTAATTTTCGGGAATGAGCTTTGCCTCGATCTCTTCCTTTGTAGTCATGAAGTCGGGGTCTGCGGCGATTCTGTCAACAAGGTCGTTTTCTCCGCCCTCCTCCTTGATGACCTTACCTGCGGCAATGCTGTGCTGTCTTATCTTCTCGTGAAGCTCCTGTCTGTTTCCGCCCTTCATAACTGCGTCCATCATAATGTTTTCCGTTGCCATGAAAGGAAGCTCCTTCATTACTCTTGCACGGATAACCTTAGGATATACGACCAGTCCGTTTGTGATATTCAGCATAATGTTCAGTATAGCGTCTGTTGCAAGGAATGCCTCCGCTACTGCGATACGCTTGTTCGCACTGTCGTCGAGCGTTCTCTCAAACCACTGTGTGCCTGCCGTAAACGCAGGATTAAGAGTATCTATCATAACATATCTTGAAAGCGAGGTTATTCTCTCCGCTCTCATCGGGTTTCTCTTATAAGGCATAGCCGAAGAACCGATCTGATTCTTCTCGAAAGGTTCTTCCATCTCCTTGAAGTTTGCAAGAATACGCAGATCGTTCGAGAACTTCGAACAGCTCTGTGCAATACCGCCCAGTACGTTTACTATTCTGCTGTCAACCTTTCTTGAATAGGTCTGACCGCTTACGGGTACGCACTGCTTGAATCCCATTTCCTCAGCTATCATCTGCTCCAGCTTTTCTATCTTTTTCTCATCTCCGTGGAACAGTTCCATAAAGCTCGCCTGTGTGCCTGTAGTACCCTTCTGACCGAGCAGCTTCAGATTACCCATCTGATACTCAAGATCCTCAAGATCCATCAGAAGTTCGTTCATCCACAGCGTAGCACGCTTGCCTACGGTAGTCAGCTGTGCAGGCTGTAAATGTGTATATGCAAGGCAGGGCATATCCTTATATTTATCCGCAAAAGAAGCGAAGTTCGAAAGAACGTTCACGAGCTTTCTGTGTACTATCTTCATAGCGTCACGCATTACGATAACATCGGTGTTGTCGCCTACATAACAGCTTGTAGCGCCTAAATGGATTATGCCCTCGGCCTTCGGACAGCACTTTCCGTATGTATGAACGTGCGCCATAACATCGTGGCGGAGCTTCTTCTCTTCCTCAGCCGCATAAGCAAAATCAATATCATCAATATGCGCCTCAAGCTCGTCAACCTTTTCCTGTGTTACCTGCTCAAGTCCGAGCTTCATTTCCGCTCTCGCAAGCGCCACCCACAATCTGCGGAATGTCGAAAACTTCTTCTGTGCGGAGAATGTAAACTGCATTTCCTCGCTTGCATATCTCGTACAGAAAGGGCTTTCGTAAGTTTCATAATTTGTCATTATAAATAACCGTCCTTTTCATCGGATTTTTTACTTTCCTGTGTCATCTGTATCTGCCGCCTGTATCTTTGACGCATCCAGCGCTTCATCTGCACATACCGACACATTTTATATTGTATCACAAATTGTCCGTGTTCGCAATAGCAAACGTCATTTTTTCTCAAAACTTACCTTCCGTATATCATTCAGCCGCTCCGCTTCACCCTTCGGCAACATCGACCACAGCCGCCCTGCTTTCCATCGACCATAACCGCCCTCCTTCACCCTACGGCCACATCGACCACAGCCTGTCATTTCGCACAACAAAGCCGTTTGAACAGCTCTGCCGAAAATTTTTCGTATTTTTTTAAAAAAGCCCTTGACAAATACCCGAAAACCGTGTATAATGTTTACTGTTATCTGGGTGTGGCGCAGATTGGTAGCGCGCTACCTTGGGGTGGTAGAGGCCGCAGGTTCAAATCCTGTCACTCAGACCAATTAAAAACCGCTTGATTGTCAAAATCAAGCGGTTTTTTGTTTGCCGTTTTAGCCCCGACATATGCAGGCTCTGCGGATATATTCTATTAAATTATAAAACGTCCCACCCGACATCTCCTGCCTATGCACGTATTCAAACCGTTTCGCTTTCTTTTTCCTTTTCTCCGTCTGTATACTGCCGGGCGCCGTTCTCCCTGTCATATGTCTTCGCCGAATATTCGCTGACATTCTTTACCGTTTCGCCGTCTATCTGCAGTGCGGCAGGCGAATCAAACCGCACTGTGATTTCCTTTCCGGTCAGTACCTCTACCATCTCGGTATGGCTGATATGCTCCCCCTTGAAGATTGAAGGAAACACCATAAGCGTTTTCAGCTTTCCACTGCCGTGCATCACAACAACCGACAGCTTCCCCTCGGGATTGTTTCTGTCCTGTTGCGGAGCGGTCATCATACCGCCGCCGTAAAACCTGCCGTTCATTGTCGGAGCAAGCCATACCTTCTTATAGCTGTACTCCCTGCCATCAACGTTTATAACCGCATTCGCCGGCCTGAAATGAAACAGCAGACCTTTAACCGCAATAGATGTATAATTTATCGGCTTGTCGGATTTTTCTCTCAGCTCGTCGCCCTTTTCACAGCAATATCCGTCAATACCGTAGCCTATGGCATTGATAAACCGTGAGCTTTTGCCGTTTACCGTTACGATCGGCAGATTTCTGACATATTCATTTATCCTTACAGGCTCACAGCCCTGCTCCTTGCCGAGATCACGCAAAAAATCATTTCCGCTTCCCGTACCGTAATAATACAGCGGATTCTCATAAGGATACCCGTCGCTGTCGTTTATAAAACGGTTAAGCGTACCGTCACCGCCGCACAGCACAATATCGCTTTCGGACGAAATACTGTCAAAAAATGTGCCGTACCCGCTTATCTGCGTCATATTGCAATATTTCAGTTCATCGTCCTTATATATTTCCGTCAACTTTTTCGCAAGCTCTGTTCCTTTTCCATTGCAAGATAAAGGATTATACAGTATGTATTTCACGCTCATGTATGCCCTCCCCTTAAAACCTACAGCCGATTGCTTATGATGTTATCGGTCTTTTAGTCTTTTGGTATAGTATAACAAATTTAAACGGATTTTGCAATATATTGTTGTAATTTGTCAACACGTTGGATGAAAAATTGTATAAGTTGTTGCTTGTAAGCATCCTTGCTTAAATCCTCTGAGCGTTCATTTTATAAGGCATCCTTGCCCGTTTCTTGTCAAAGGTGAGGTGCTGTCGCCCACAAAAATTCGGGCAACTGCCGGAGGGGATGCCACTCCATCAGCCCTCGCCCCGCACCAACCCTTCCAAAACCGCACTATCCCACGCCACGCACCGCCGCACTTGGCTCCCTTGCCAAAGGGAGCTGGATTGCGACAAGGCTACTTCTTATCATAAATTGTCTTGCCCTGCGATTCAAGTATATTTAATATCCTCTCTTGCCCTATCTGTCGCAAGACTGAGGGATCGTCACATAAACCCTCGCCCGTATCAGCCCTCTCAAAAGTAAGACAATCCTTCGAAAAGCACTACCACACTTGCCTTTTTATGAACGCTCTGTTGGTTTCGCATCGTGCGAAACTTTGGGCAAGCACTATCACGCATCCTTGCGTTTGCGGTCGTTGGGGTCGGTGCGTCCTTGCGCCGACAGCCATTTGTGCCGTTGCATCTGTGCATCGACAGCCATTTGTGCCGTTGCATCGTGCAACGGCTTTGTGTGGCTGTCTTTATGCATCCTTGCATAACGGCTTTGTGTGGCTGTCTTTATGCATCCTTGCATAACGACTTTGTGCGACCGCCATCGTGCATCCTTTGCACGTTTATGAACGCTCTGTTGGTTTCGCATCCTTGCGAAACTTTGGGCGTTCATTTTATAAGACATCCATGCCTTACCCGCAAGTTGCGGGTTCTCCCACCCACCGCACCAAAAATAATACCCCGCTTGTTGAGCGGGGTATTATTTTTGGTGCCGATGGCGGGGGTCGAACCCGCACGGTATTGCTACCAACGGATTTTGAGTCCGTCACGTCTGCCAATTCCATCACATCGGCTTATTAAAATGTGTTATAAAACCGCACTGTATAACGGTAATAACGATTTCACAGTTTGATTATTATATCATAGCGGTAAAATGTTGTCAATAGATTTTCACTATTTTCCAAAATAATTTAGTGTTTTTTTATAAAAAGCCCTTGACAATTTGTTGAAAATGCCGTAAAATTAATATCGAGTAAATATCTATTATAACTCAGGAAAGTCGGCTGTCTTGCAAATTTTCACCAATAAAAGACAGGACGATCCGCTTATTTTACATATATACAATTAAATGTTGAAATGTAAAATCAGCCGTGCAGGCGCTTATGCAGTTTTGCGGCGGCGTGACACGGCAATTCAGAAAAGGAGGAACGCTAACCCATGGAAGTGTGGCTTGCAGTTACACTCTGTGCGGCGGCATTCGTAGTCGGAGCGGCGATATTCGGTTTTGTTATGTACAAAATGGGTATCGAGCATAGAAAAAAGACGGCAGAAGCGCAGATAGAATCTGCCGAGAAGGAAGCAAGCAGGATAGTATCCGAGGCTAACGAAAAAGCTCAGGCAACAAAGAAAACCGCACTGGTTGAGGCTAAAGACGAGATCTTTAAGCTCAAAGAAAACAACGAAAAAGAAATTCAGAAACTCAAAAGCGAAACCGAAAGAGAACTCAAGGAACGCAGAGCAGAGGTAACACGCTCTGAAAGAAGACTTCAGCAGAAAGAGGAGAACCTCGACAAGAAGAACGATAAGATCGAGCGTCTTGAAGAACAGCTCCAGAACAAGAACAAGAAGGCTGAAGAAAAGCTGGCTGAAGCCGAATCCATCAAGAAAAGCCAGATGGATATTCTCGAAAAAATATCCGGCTTTACTTTAGATCAGGCGAAGGAACACCTGCTGAGTATGCTTGACAGCGAGCTTTCGCACGAAAAGGCAGTCAAGATTACAGCTTACGAACAGCGTCTTAAGGACGAATGCGACGAAAAGGCAAGACAGTATATCTCCCTTGCTATTTCAAGACTTGCCGCCGATACCGTATCGGAAGTGGCAGTATCCGTAGTGCCCCTGCCCAATGACGAAATGAAGGGCAGAATAATCGGCCGTGAGGGCAGAAACATCCGTGCGCTTGAACAGCTCACAGGTGTTGACCTTATCATTGACGATACCCCCGAGGCTATAACGCTTTCCTGCCATGACCATGTAAGACGTGAGATAGCAAGAATAGCGCTTGAAAAGCTCATTCAGGACGGACGTATCCATCCCACGAGAATTGAAGAAACAGTAGAAAAGGCAAGACGTGAGGTCGAGCTTAAAATCAAGCAGGAGGGCGAGCGTGCCGTTATGGAAACCAACGTCAACGGCCTGCACCACGAGCTTGTAAGGCTTATCGGCCGCCTTTACTACCGTACCTCTTACCGTCAGAACGTACTTAACCACTCAATAGAGGTCGCTCACCTTGCAGGCATAATGGCAAGTGAGCTTGGCGTTGACGCAACTCTTGCAAGAAGAGCAGGTCTTCTGCACGATATAGGCAAGGCTCTTAACCACGAGATTGAAGGCTCACACGTTCAGATAGGTGTCGATGTCTGCCGTAAGTATAAGGAAAGCCCCGAGGTCATCCACGCTATCGAGGCTCACCACGGCGATGTTGAGATACACTCTGTTATTGCCGCTCTTGTACAGGCAGCCGACGCAATAAGCGCCGCACGTCCCGCCGCAAGAAGCGAAAACTACGAAAACTACATCAAGCGTCTGCAGAAGCTCGAAGAGATATGCAGCTCTTACAACGGTGTTGAAAAGTCATTCGCTATTCAGGCAGGCCGTGAAGTAAGAATCATGATAAAGCCCGAACAGGTTGACGATGATAAGATGATAGTTCTTGCAAGAGAAATTTCTCAGCGTATCGAGAACGAGATGGAATATCCCGGTCAGATAAAAGTACATCTGATAAGAGAAAGCAGAGCTATAGATTACGCAAAATAAACCATAAACACTCTGGAGCCGTTGCATAGATTTATATAACGGCTCTTTTTGCTAAAGAGGTATTCTTATGAAGAAGAGATTAACGGCAATACTTACGGTAATGGCACTTATGCTGACAGGCTGTGCCGGAAATGTCACATCGGGAACGGAAAGTCAGCCGGCGTCGGACGCTCAGAGCGGTATTTCGGATAACGAAAGCAGTGATACTTCATCACGCTATGAGATAATCACAGCAACCGAAATGGCTGAAAAAATGGGGCTTGGCATAAGTCTTGGCAACACGATGGAAGCATACGAAGCAACCGATTGCGAAAAGATAACGTATGAATGGATTCCCGTTGTCGGCGGAAACGAACCGCAGGACTATGAAACCTGCTGGGGAGCGGATGTGACAACGCAGGAAATAATAGACGGTATGAAGGCGGAAGGCTTCAACACAGTTCGTATTCCTGTGTTCTGGGGCAATATGATGGAAAATGACGGTACATATACGATAAACAAGGAATACCTTAAAAGAGTTAAGGAGATTGTTGATTACTGCGAAAAGGCAGGCGTATATTCCGTTATAAATATCCACCATTTCGACGAATTTATCATAAGAAGAAACGACCTTGACAAGTGCAAGGAGATATTCACTCATCTGTGGACGCAGATAGCCGAGTATTTTGCGGATTATCCCTACACACTCGTTTTCGAGGGCTATAACGAATATCTCGGCGGCAATCAGTTTGATTCAAGCGGTAATCTCAAGGAACAGTCCGAAACCAATGCTTACAAGATGACCAACACGCTCAATCAGGCGTTTGTCGATGCGGTAAGAGGCACAGGCGGATATAACGCACAGCGTGTGCTTATTGTTTCGGGCTACTGGACAAACATAGATAAAACGACCTCTTCAAGATTTCAAATGCCCGAGGATCTGGTAAACGACAGACTTATGGTGTCTGTCCACTATGTCGACAACTCTATGTACTGGTCGAATAAAATAGGCGGCGAGGAATGGCTTAAATATATCGACAGCCAGTGTGCCGAGCTTAAAAAGGCTTTTCTGGATAACGACATCCCCGTATTTATGGGAGAAACGACATCGACCTATCCTGAAAGCAACTTTGCAAAGGACGCAACTCACACCGATTCCTCCGAGTGCCTGTCGATTGTACTCGGAAAGCTGACCGAGCTTGGCATCGTTCCTGTTATATGGGATACCGACAGCCATTTCTATTCAAGGACGACTTATAAGATTGTAAACGATGCGGACCGCAAAGTCATCCGTGAATATTCCGACAAACTGAAAGCAAACCTTGAAGCACAGCAATAATAACAAACAGCAGCAACGCTACTAATCATCGTACCGTTGCTGCTTTCAGTTTATATAATCCGATTTATCATTAAATTGTACTGTGAAATATATCGCCAACACCGCTGAAATCATTTTCTGTACCGACAAGACATTAATATTTTCGTGAGTATATCGATACAACTGCACTGACATTAACCTTTAAAAAAGCGCCACTAACCTGAGATATATGTACTAACCTGCGGACGTGTAGCGTTAAGCGTCCCTGTATTAACAGGTCGTACAATGTTCAGGTGGTTATTCAAGTCCCACTAACACCCCAGCGGGGTAAGGGTATGGGTAAGGAAAGAGGGAGCAAGAGGGAGAAAACCTAAGGGACAGGGATAGGGGCAGCAGTCCCTCTCCCTGATCCCTTTGGTTGTCTCCCTCTTTCATATTGACAGGTGCATTGATTTGAATAGCGAACCCGAGAAGTGCTGTCCGACAAAAAGAACTATCGGTAGCTTGCCTTTGTAGCCAAAGCTGAATGATATAGCAGAAGCACATCAAGCAAAGACTTTTTCTACAAACTACGGCACATTCCGCTCATTTTGCAGAATGTGCCTTTTTTTACCTCAAACCCTTTAAAATTCACCTTCACATATTGATTTTTCCTTTTCGCTGTGGTAAAATATTATAGAATATAGTCCCATACTATAAAATCCGTAAAAATCAACATAAAAAGGGACGTAAACGGTATACAAGAAAGGAAATTAAAAAATGAGTAAGGTAGTCAAGTTCGGCGGCAGCTCGCTCGCCGACGCAAATCAGTTCCGCAAGGTAGCTGATATAATCAGAAGCGACAAGGAACGCAGATATGTAGTTCCCAGTGCGCCCGGCAAGCGTTTCAAGGACGATATAAAAGTAACGGATATGCTCTATGCGTGCTATGACGCAGTTGCAAACGAGGGCAAGAACGCATACAATCAGTTTGCGCCTATCGCAGAGCGTTTCAACGGAATTATAAGCGATTTAGGACTTACTCTTTCACTTGATGACGAGTATGAGGTAATTATAGACAATTTCCGCAAGAAAGCCGGTAAGGATTATGCCGCAAGCCGTGGCGAATACCTGAACGGTATCATTCTTGCAAATTATCTGGGATACGAATTCGTAGATGCCGCAAAGGTGGTATTCTTCCGTCCCGACGGAAAGTTTGACGATACGCTTACAGATACCTGCCTTGCGTCTGTACTGCATGGTCTTTCACACGCTGTTATCCCCGGATTCTACGGTGCTAATCCCGACGGCACGGTACGCACATTCTCAAGAGGCGGTTCTGATGTTACCGGCTCTATCGTTGCAAAGGCTATCAATGCCGAGCTTTATGAGAACTGGACAGATGTAAACGGCTTCCTTATCGCAGACCCCAGAATAGTTGACGAGCCTAAGGTCATCGAGTCTATCACATATAAAGAACTGCGTGAGCTGTCTTATATGGGTGCGTCGGTACTTCACGAGGCCGCAATCTTCCCTGTAAGAAGCGCAAAGATTCCGATAAATATCCGCAACACCAACGACCCCTCAGCAAAGGGTACAATGATAGTTGCAGAGGACAACGAGCCTCCTCAGCACATAATCACGGGTATTGCAGGTAAAAAGCACTTCAGCGTTATCTCAATCGAAAAGGATGAGATGAACAGCGAGATAGGCTTCTTACGCAGAATACTTACAGTGCTTGAGGCTAACGGTATGTGCTTTGAGCATATCCCCACAGGCATCGACACAATGAGCATTATCGTTGACGGTAAGGACGTTGACAAGACCCCCGACATTGTTGAAAAGATATGCGAGGTAACAGACCCCAACCATATTGAGATAGAGAACGATCTTGCACTTATCGCTATAGTAGGACGTGGCATGAAGTCCAAGAAGGGTACTGCTACAAGAATATTTGCGGCTTTATCACACGCAGACATCAACATAAAGATGATCGACCAGGGTTCAAGTGAGCTTAATATCATAGTAGGTATCCACGAGGCTGACTTCGAGAAGGCTATCAAGGTTATTTATGATATGTTCATACTCAGCGAAGATTAATAGATTCATTTTCAGCTAATGCTAATCGCTGAGCGGTTTAACGGGCGGAAATTCAGAGAAATATATATTTGAAAAGGAGAAGTGAACAATTATGATGACGTACGATTCTCTTACCAATGCAAAGCTGACAAAGTTTTTCAAGGCGGGAAACTACAAAAAGCAGATAATCAAGAATATCGAGATTATCGGTCAGCGTAAGCTGGTAATACTGGGTGACGGACGGGGCGTTAACGGCGAGATACTGAAAAAGGTTCTCGGTCAGCTCAGAAAAAAAGGTGTCCGTGTTCCCGAGCTTGCGTTTGAGGCTACAAACGATGAGCGCACGCTTGTAAAGGGCGATAATTCTATCAGAAGTATCACCGAGCTTAAGGGTATGTCAAAGGCATATTACGTTCTTGTTTCATCATCATACGATGAGCTTGAGGTATATCTCAAGGGTATGACAGGACGTGTCGGAAGCGCACAGTCTATCGAAAAGCGTTTACAGCAGTACGGCTTTACAGAGCGTGACTACTGCCTTGTAAATCAGCCTGTTAGCTTTCTCGGCACATATATGAAGATGAAACGTTCACAGTTCAACATCTCCGACAAATCAACACAGAACAAGCTTGAAAAGGATGTCCGCCGCACCGAGCCACAGCTTGCCGAATGCAAGGATAAGTTCCACGGTCAGCGGTGCTTTATTATCGGCTATAAGGAAGGTGTAAAGCTCGATGAGCTGAACCTGCTGTTCAATGAAAAGTGCATAAGCTACAATGGTATATGCAAGTTCTTCAGCAAGACACCTCTCCGTCCCACACAGTACATACTGTCAAATGCCGAGCATTATCTCGGAAACGGCAAGTATATCGAAGCTATGGACTGCTTTGTTGCAAGCAATGTGACCGTATTTGAGGATAAGTTTGAAAAGAAGCCCACCTACTTCAATATAATGGGCAACGGATTTATCCCTCAGCTGCCCTCATTCGGCTCTACACAGCACAGCGAGGCTTTAAGACGTGTCGACGATCTGTATATTGCTTTACAGCTTGCTTTGTATGAGGGCTTCTCGGAAATATACATCTACGGCTTTGACGGAATTTACGATGCTCAGATAACAAGCTATGACGAGGCTCTTGTAAATGACGAGAAGAAGTACGATTATCCCGAGGAAGCGCAGACACTGCTTAAAAACGTAAAGACATACGCTTCAAGCGCAGGTGTTTCTATCTACAATATGAGCGGTATCGACAGCCTCAATATGTTCGAGAGCCGCACGATTGACCAGATAGATTTCTCGACGACAAAGCTGTTATCGAAAATATAAATAATTTTTGATTTTCAGCAGTTCTAAAGCTGATTTAAATTATTAATTTAAGGGATTATAATGAGTTTAGCCGATAAATATTTTATAGAAAACTGCCGTGACATAATCGAACACGGCTCATGGGATACAAACAGCGAGGTCAGACCCCGTTGGGAAGACGGCACACCCGCACATACCGTAAAAAAGTTCTGCGTGGTAAACCGTTATAATCTGCAGGAGGAATTTCCTGTAATGACGCTCCGCCGTATCTACTACCGTTCCGCAATAGAGGAAATATTGTGGATATATCAGAAAAAAAGCAATAGAGTTGCGGATCTTTCCACTCATATATGGGATTCGTGGGCTGATGAAAACGGCACGATAGGCAAGGCTTACGGCTGGCAGCTCGGACAGAAAAGCATCTATCCCGAGGGCGAGTTCGACCAGGTGGACAGAGTGCTGTACGATCTTTCGCACAACCCTGCGAGCCGCCGTATAATGACCAATATGTACAATCATAAGGATCTGCACGAGATGGGACTTGCGCCGTGCGCCTACAGTATGACCTTCAACGTGACCGGAGATACGCTGAACGCTATTCTCAATCAGCGTTCACAGGATATGCTTACTGCGAACAACTGGAACGTGTGCCAGTATGCCGCACTTCTGATAATGTTCGCAAAAGCGTCGGGACTTAAGGCAGGCGAGCTTGTACACGTCATAGCGGACGCACATATCTATGACAGACATATCGACGCAGTAAAACGCATTATAGAAAAAGAGCCTTATCCCGCACCCGAAATGGTTGTAGAGGATATAACCGATTTCTATAAATTCACTAAAAACAGCTTTACGCTGAAAGACTATAAATATCACGATTTCGACGAAAAAATCGAAGTGGCGATATAACCATAATGCCCCGCATTGCTTTTGCGGGGCTATGAGTGTTTATATATGAGTGTTTATACAGGAGGTGAGGCACACAGGTGACATATATCGTACTTGACCTGGAATGGAGCCAGCCCGTATGCAGAGAAAAAATGCGTATAGCAGGCACAAGAGTTCTACAGGTGGAAATCATACAGATAGGCGCAGTTGCCGTGACGGACGGTATCGTAAGCGAGGATTTCTTTTCGGAATATGTAAGACCGAGATATTATACCGAGCTTAAAGGCAGGATAAAGAAGCTGACGGGTATTACAAAAAATGACCTTAAGAACGCCCACGATCTTACAGTGGTGCTTAAGAGCTTCAGAGAATGGCTCGAAAAATTCGGGAAGGACGTTATTATAGTAACGTGGGGACCAGATGACATACCTACGCTTGTAAAGCAGTGCGAGTTCTACGAAAGGGACACCGGCTGGCTTCCCGAATGGTTCAACCTTCAGCCTTTGATGACAAGGCAGTACGGGATAGACAGAGCGCAGATAACACTTCAATCTGCCGTTGAGATAACCGGTGTACAGCAGGAGCTTGACTACCACAGCGCAATAAACGATGCGTACTATACCGCACTGGTTCTTACTAAGATAAACGACATACCGAGCGAAATAGAGCTTCAGAAAAAGATAGATTATGTTCACAGCAATCCCTTCCTGAGCCTCAGACAGACCTCGGAGGGTACGGTAAAGACCGCCCGTATGAACGCAGTGCCGAGATTATCCGAGCTTAACCGCTATATCTGCCCTGTCTGCGGTAAACCCGCAACGCTGAAAAGCAGGCTTATATGGCTAAGCCCGATGAACTATGTGGCTGTAGTGCATTGCAACAAGCACTCCGTAAAGGTCACGGTAAGGTTTGAGAAGAAAGCAGACGGCGAATACAGATGGGTAAAGAAATACACGCTGTCCGAAGAAAAGGACGAGGAGCTTTATTCATCGCTATTAAAGGAAAAATATCCTGCACTGCAGGAAAAAAGCGACAGAAAAATTCCTGCCGTTAAAACCGGCAGAAATCGTATAAAAGTCAAAATGGAAAGGAAAAACATAAACAATGGCTAAGTTCAAAGCGGCTGCGGTATTCAGCAGCAATATGGTGCTTCAGAGAGAGAAGAACGTAAGAGTATTCGGCACGGGCAAAAACGGCGAAAGCGTAATAGTTTCGATATGCACAAACAAAGCGGTAACAGAGGTAGCCGATGAAAAGTGGTGTGTTACACTTCCTGCGATGAAAGCAGGCGGCCCTTATGAGATGAAGATAAGCAACGGCGAAGAAACTATCGTATTCGGTAACGTTATGATAGGCGAGGTATGGCTCGCAGGCGGTCAGAGCAATATGGAGCTTGAGCTTCAGAACTGCATGGGCGGCAAGGATTTTCTTGCTAACGATAAGACCGAAAACGTCCGCTATTACTACACGCAGAAAAACTGCAATATGGATGAAAAGTTCTTCCGTGACGAAGAAAATACAGGCTGGAGCTGTTTTGACAGCGAAAGCGCAAGAGCGTGGAGCGCAGTTGCGTATTTCTACGCAAAGGAGCTTGCCGCAAGGCTTGGCGTTACTGTCGGAATAATCGGCTGTAACTGGGGCGGTACAAGCGCAAGCTACTGGATGAGCCGTGAATCTCTCGAAAAGGATACAGACCTCAAGGCATACCTTGACGATTTCGACAATGCGGTAGCAGGCAGGTCAAGAGAGGAAATGGACAAGGAATATCTTGACTATGTGAAATATGAGGAAGAGTGGCAGAAGAAGTCGGTAGAGTTCTACAGCGCACATCCCGACGGAACGTGGGACGAGTGTCAGGCTTACTGCGGTGTAAGCAAGTATCCCGGCCCTATGACGCCCTTAAATCCCTTCCACGCAACAGCGCTTTATGACAGTATGGTAAAGCGTGTATGCCCGTATACTATCAAGGGCGTTATCTATTATCAGGGCGAAACGGACGACAACAGACCGAAAACTTATTTCAAGCTGTTCAAGGCGCTTATTCAGCTCTGGAGAGACGATTGGGGCGATGACGAGCTTCCGTTTATGTTTGTACAGCTCCCGATGCACCGCTATAAAGTCGACCCCGACTGGAAACACTGGTGCCTTATAAGAGAGGCGCAGATGCGTACCTTCAAGACGGTAAAGAATACGGGTATTGCGGTTATTCTCGATTGCGGCGAGTTCAACGAGATCCACCCCAAGAACAAGGTACCGGTAGGTCACAGACTTTACCTGCAGGCTATGCACCACGTTTACGGCGATAATGAAACGGAGGCATTCGGCCCTATTTACAAGAATATGATCGTAACAGGCGACAGAGCTGTTATCAGCTTTGACCACGCAGAGAGCGGCTTTGATATAAAGGGCGACAACGGCATAACAGGCTTTGAGGTTGCAGGCACAGATAAGGAATACAAGCCTGCCTGCGCAGTTATAGACGAGGACGGAACGATAAGCGTCTACGCAGATGAAGTAAAGAAGCCTGCGTATGTACGTTACCTTTGGACAAATTACGGCGATGTAACGCTGTACGGCAAGAACGGTATCCCCGTTGCCCCGTTCAGAACAAGTATGAATGACGAAAAGTAAGAACAAGAACCGAAAGGCGATATTATGGAACTTAAACGCAGCAGCGGAGTATTACTTCATATAACAAGCCTTCCTGCAAACGAGGGCATAGGAACACTCGGAAAACCTGCCTTTGAGTTTGTGAACTGGCTGAAAGCGGCAGGGCAGAAATACTGGCAGGTACTCCCGATACACCCGACAGGCTATGCCGACTCACCCTATCAGTCACCGTCGGCATTTGCAGGAAACCCACTGCTTATAGACCTGTGGGAGCTTGTAGAGCTGGGGCTTCTTGCACCCGATGACATAAAGGGCAGAGAATACGGCGAGGACCCGTCCACAGTAGATTATGAAAAGGTGATCGCACAGAAAAAGGAGCTTCTCCGCAAGGCGTTTTTCTCGTTCAAGGAGGACGTTTCCTATCTTGCCTTTATTCAGGAGCAGAGCTGGTGGCTTGAGGACTATGTGCTTTTTATGGCGATAAAACAGCATAACGAACTGCGTTCGTGGATGACATGGGACAAGGAGTTACGCTTCAGAAAGCCCGAAGTGCTTGCCGCATTCAAGGAAGAGCATATAGAGGGCATCAAATTTCACCGTTTTGTACAGTATATGTTCTTTACTCAGTGGAACAAGCTGAAAGCATACGCCAACAAGAACGGCATATCCATAATAGGCGACATTCCGATATATGCCGCAATGGACAGTGCGGACGTGTGGGTAAACCCGAAATTGTTCACGATAGATATTTCGCTAAGACCTACTCTTGTTGCAGGAGTACCGCCCGATTATTTCTCACCCACAGGACAGCTGTGGGGAAATCCGCTGTATGACTGGGACGCTATGGAGCGTGATGGCTATAACTGGTGGCTGTCAAGAATAGACCACGCAATGAAGCTGTATGATATGGTGAGAATAGACCACTTCCGTGCGTTTGACACCTATTATGCTATCCCTGCCGATGCAACAACAGCCGAATACGGCGAGTGGAAAAAAGGCCCCGGGATGAAGCTGTTCGACACGGTCAGGGAAAAGCTGGGCGATGTCAATATCATAGCGGAGGATCTGGGTGATATATTCGACAGCGTAAAAAAGCTTCTCAGCGATACGGGCTTCCCCGGTATGAGAGTTTTACAGTTCGGCTTCAACAGCGAAGGCAAGGACAGTATTCACCTGTGCCATAACTATGTAAATAACTGTGTAGCGTATACAGGCACACACGATAACGATACTATAATGGGCTGGCTTAAATCAGCAGATTCGAAAGCCGCAAAGATGGCAAAGAGCTACATAAACGCAAACTTTCTGGAGCATAAGAACGTCAGCTTCATAAGAAGCGTTTATGCAAGCCCTGCCGCACTTGCGATAATTCCGATGCAGGACATTCTCGGCATAGACGGCAGAGGACGTATGAACGTTCCCTCGACTGTCGGAGGAAACTGGACGTGGAGAATGAAAAAGCCCGCAAATAAAAAATCCGCACGTCTTATGAATAAGCTCGCAACAGCTTATCTCAGAAAGCCGTCGGTAACAGCAAATGCAAAGGACAAATAAAAATGTCATTATCCGATATATTTGATAAGATAGCCGCAGGCAGAGAGCCTGCACCGCAGGGCGCTGTCGAATATCTCATAGTGGGGCTTGGCAATCCCGGCACTCAGTATGAGAACACAAGGCACAACGCAGGCTTTATGGCGGCGGATACCCTTGCGGAAAAACTCGGCGTACAGATAAAAAAGCTGAAGTTCAAATCCCTCATAGCCGACTGTGCGATAGAGGGCAGGCACTGCATTATAATGAAACCGTCAACCTTTATGAACAACAGCGGCGAGGCGGTAGGCGAGGCTATGAACTTCTATAAGATACCCCCTCAGAATATACTTGTGATGTACGATGATATTTCGCTTGATGTCGGCAGAACAAGGATACGCAGAAAAGGCAGTGACGGCGGTCATAACGGGATAAAGAGCATAATTCTGCACACAAACAGCGACGCTTTCCCCCGTATAAAGATAGGCGTAGGTGCAAAGCCGCACCCCGATTTTCCGCTTGCCGATTGGGTATTATCAGGCTTTAAGAAGGAAGACGGCGAAAATCTCGAAAAATCGCTCGATAATGCCGCAGAGGCGGCAAAGCTGATAATTGCGGGCAAGATTGATGCCGCAATGAATAAGTACAATTCATAAGAAAGACAGACAATATGGAACTTCTTAAAAATATGGCTGACACGCTGACCGAGTACAAAAAGTCAGTCGCACATATTTTAGGCGATGAACCCGTGCCCTTACTGGTCACGGGGCTTTCGCATATACACAAGGCACACTTCTTAGCGTCCTTATGCTATGAAAAGCTTCCCTCGCCGGTACTTGTAATAACCGAGAGCGAAGCATCTGCGGCAAAGCTCACAGAGGATATAAACACAATGTGCGGTGATACTGCCGCATATCAGTTTCCTGCATCGGATCTGACCCTTGCCGATACTGAGGCACAGTCGCAGGAGTACGAGTACAAGCGTATCGAAACGCTGTCTGCGGCGCTTTCGGGCAAGGCAAGGCTGATAATATCCTCGTCTGAAGCGGCGGTACAGCTTACCGTTCCCAAAGACGTACTGGAAAAGCACACCGTTACGCTTAAAGCAGGCGATGAGATAAAGCTCGACGAGCTTGCAAAGACGCTTGTCAGCGCAGGCTATACACGCTGTGATATGATAGAGGGTAAGGGACAGTTCTCGTTCAGAGGCTCGCTTGCCGACATTTACCCTGTCAGCAGTGATTATCCCGTCAGGATAGAGCTGTGGGGCGATGAAATCGACACGGTGGCATCATTCGACCTTGATACGCAAAGAAGAATAGATACGGTAAAGAGCGTCAGCATAACACCCTGCGGAGAAACGATTTTCGAGGAGGGCGTTCTTTCAGAGACGCTGCAGACGCTTCTTGAAAAGACCGAAAAGAACAAAAAGAAGAACGATGAAGCGGCAAAGCGTATAAGACGTGATATAGCAAGACTGCGTGACGGTATTTCCGTATGCTGTCTTAACCGTTATTTTCCGCTTTGCTATAAAGAGCCGGGCAGTATTTTTGATTATGCGTCCACTCTTATAGTCAGCGAATCCTTTAATGCGTCAGAGGCGGCAAAGGGAGCTATCTCGGCTCACCTTGAGGATCTTAAGCTGCTTACCGAGGACGGAGTTCTGTGCAAGGGACTTGACAGGTACCTGATGAGCAAAGCGGAATATCAGGACACGGTAAAGAATAATGTGCGGCTTTATATGGATACGTTCATAAGAGGCGGAGGAATCGACCTCAGCGATATTCTGAAGGTGGATTCGATACAGCTTTCCGCTTGGAGCGGAGAGTATAAAATGCTTTTCGAGGAGCTTGACAATTACAGCAGGAACGGCTATTCCTGCGTGATTTTCGGCGGTACGGACAAAGCGGCAAAGATACTTGCGGAGGATCTGCACGATAAAGGCTACAAGGCTGATTATGCCAAAAACCCGAAGAAATTCTACCTCGGCAGAATTACGGTAGTCGAGGGAATATTATCGGCAGGTTTTGAATATCCGGAAGAAAAAATAGCCGTACTCACCCGTACAAGCGCTTCATCATCAAAAACCTCCGCACCTAAGAAGAAATTCAAAAAGGGCGCACAGATACGTTCGCTCAGCGATATTTCTCAGGGAGATCTTGTGGTACACGGCTCATACGGCATAGGCGTATTCGAGGGCGTTCAGAAGCTCACAGCAGACAAGGTTTCAAAGGATTATATAAAGATAAAATACGCAGGTACGGATGTGCTTTATGTTCCCGTTACCCAGCTTGACCTCATTTCACGTTATATAGGAAGCGGAGATGCGGATACTGTAAGGCTTAACAAGCTTGGCACAGATACCTGGAAAAAGGCAAAGACAAAGGCAAAAGCGGCAACACAGGAGATGGCGAAGGAGCTTATCGAGCTGTATTCTCGCCGTATGAAAGCAAAGGGCTTTGCATTCTCCCCCGATACCGAGCAGCAACATATATTCGAGGATCATTTCAGCTATGTTGAAACGGACGATCAGCTCCGTTGCATAGAGGAAATAAAACACGATATGATGCGTACCGCCCCTATGGAGAGACTTCTCTGCGGAGATGTAGGATTCGGAAAGACGGAGGTCGCACTCCGTGCCGCATTCAAGTGTATAGGTGACGGTAAGCAGTGCGCTATACTTGTGCCGACTACCGTTCTTGCGTGGCAGCACTACCAGACGGTTTTAAAACGTATGGAGGGCTTTGATATAAGAGTTGAGCTGTTGTCACGTTTCCGCACAGCAAAGGAACAGAAGATAATTCTGAAGAAGCTGGAAGAAGGCGAGCTTGACCTTGTAGTAGGCACACACAGGCTTGTGCAGGACGATGTTAAGTTCAAGGATTTAGGACTTGTTATTATAGACGAAGAACAGCGTTTCGGCGTAAACGACAAGGAAAAGCTGAAAGAAGCATTCACAAACGTAGATGTTCTGACGTTATCTGCGACCCCCATTCCCAGAACGCTAAATATGGCGATGTCGGGAATAAGAGATATGAGCGTCATTGAAACGCCGCCCGGCGACCGTCACCCGATAACCACATACGTTGTCGAGCATGACAGAGGAGTTATAGCGCAGGCGATAAATAAGGAGCTTCGCCGCAACGGACAGGTTTACTATGTCCACAACCGCATTGAAAGCATATATTCCTGCGCCGCAGATATTCATTCTATGGTACCCGAAGCGAATATCGGAATTGCACACGGAAGAATGAGCGAGGAAGAGCTTCTCGATGTATGGAGAAGGCTTATCGAGGGCGAGATAGATGTGCTTGTCTGCACAACGCTTATCGAAACCGGTGTAGATGTACCCAACTGCAACACGCTTATCATTGAAAATGCGGATTGTATGGGACTTGCCCAGCTCCACCAGCTCAGAGGCCGTGTCGGACGTACAAACCGCCGTGCATATGCATATTTCACTTTCAGACGGGGCAAGGTGCTCAGCGAGATTGCCACCAAGCGACTTGACGCAATAAGAGAGTTTACACGCTTCGGTTCGGGATTCAGGATAGCTATGAAAGACCTTGAAATAAGAGGCGCAGGCTCGGTTCTCGGTCAGAGCCAGTCGGGACATCTTGCGTCTGTCGGCTATGATATGTATATAAAACTGCTCAACGAGGCGATTTTAGAACAGCAGGGCAAAGCCCCCGAAATTACTCCGGAGTGCCTTATTGATATAAGAATTGATGCGTTTATCCCCGAAAAGTATATCTCTAATCAGGCACAGCGTGTTGACTGCTACAGAAAGATAGCGATGATAGAAAATGACGAGGACGCTTATGATGTGACCGATGAACTTATTGACCGTTACGGCGATGTGCCGAGAGCGGTCGAGGGACTTATTGAGGTTGCAAAGCTGAGAAGGATTGCTCAGAAGATGCACCTGACCGAAATAATCCAGAGCGGCGACATTATGATATTCTATCCCGAAAAGACCGATAAGAAAACGATGGAACGTGTTTCGGCGGTAGGAGGAAAATTCGGCAAGGATATGATGCTGAACATTGCCACCGACAAGCCTAACTTCCGTGTAAACGGCACGGATAAACACGGCGGACCGCTTGCACTGCTTGCGGATACACTTGCGGCAATGCAGTCTATTGATAAAGACAGCGATAAAGAGAACGTGAGCGAAGAAGGTGAGAATAATGGCTGAGAAGAAAAGCGTCAAGCGTAAAGTTATAACAGCCGTTGTAATTGTCGGTGTGTTTGCACTGCTGATAGGCTCGTTCTTTTTGAGGGATATTTGTCTGAGAGCAGGTATCACCGAGTGCGAAAAGCGTGAGATACTTCAGGTAAAGTCGAAATATTCAGCTATACTTGACAGCGTTGTAAGCGCAGGCAACGATATTGCCGACTACAAGATTACAGCCGCTCACGGCGGACTTTTTGAAAAGTCGGTCATAAACGCTGATGAAAACGGCGAGCCGCTTTATGATAAGCTGACGGAGGAGCTTGATGTATTGTGCCATACTTACTGTTACGGCATAGAAAAGCAGGATAATGCAGTACATTTCAGCTTCAACACCGGCAACACAAAACAGCTTATCTATTCTGCAAAGGATATTTCCGACAACGAAACTTCATCGCTCGGCGATAACTGGTACTACTATGAGAAAGTAATGACAGCCGATAACGGCTGATACAAAGAACAAAAGAGAAGGACACAAAAATGAAAAACATAATTCTTATCGGAATGCCCGGCGCAGGCAAAAGCACTGTCGGCGTACTGCTTGCAAAGTCTATGGGATATGATTTTGTGGATGCTGACCTTGTTATTCAAAAACAGCAGGGAACAAAGCTCCAGAACATAATCGACGAGCGTGGACTTGACGGCTTCAAGCAGGCGGAAGAACAGGCACTGCTGTCAATAAACGATAAAAAAGCGATAATCGCAACAGGCGGTTCAGCCGTATTTTCAGCCGCAGGTATGGCACATCTCAAAGAAAACGGCATCTGCGTATATCTCAGAGTTGACGAGCAGGAGCTTATCCGCCGTCTTACGAATATAAAGACGAGAGGTATAGCCTGCCGTCCTGGTGAAACGGTAGCGGAAATAATCGCCGAGCGTGAGGTGTACTACAACCGCTACGCAGATATAACGATAGATTGCCTTAACACCACGGCAGAGCAGGTGGTAGGGATGATTATGGACAGGATAAAGTAATTCTGATTTTACGCTACAAAAAGGAGGAGCTATGTCAAAGTTTGATTACCTGATAGTCGGAGCAGGGCTTTTCGGCTCGGTTTTTGCCTATGAAGCAACACAGCGTGGCAAGAAGTGCCTTGTTATTGACAAGCGCAATCACATTGCAGGCAACATTTACACCGAGAATATCGAGGGGATAAACGTCCACAAATACGGCGCACATATATTCCACACGTCAGACAAAGCGATATGGGAATATGTGAACCGCTTTGTCGATTTCAACAACTTCATCAATTCCCCGATAGCGTCCTACAAGGACGAGCTTTACAATCTGCCGTTCAATATGAACACCTTCAGCAAAATGTGGGGAATAAAGACGCCCGCCGAAGCAAAGGCGATAATAGCCGGTCAGATAGTAAATCTCAACATAGGCGAGCCGCAGAACCTCGAGGAACAGGCGCTGAAGCTGGTTGGAACGGACGTTTACGAAAAGCTGATAAAGGGCTACACGCAAAAGCAGTGGGGCAGACCCTGCACCGAGCTTCCTGCGTTTATAATAAAGCGTCTGCCGCTCAGATTCACCTATGACAACAACTATTTCAATGACCGCTATCAGGGCATAGCGATAGGCGGATATACTCAGATAATTGAAAAGATGCTCGCAGGATCTGACGTTAAGACAGATACCGACTATTTCGAATTTATCAAGGAAAACCCCGACATAGCCGAAAAGACCGTTTTCACAGGACAGATAGACGAATTTTTCGGTTACAGATACGGTGCACTCGGTTACCGCTCGGTACGGTTTGAAAACGAGATACTTGACACTGATAACTATCAGGGCGATGCAGTAGTAAACTATACCGACAGAGAAGTGCCTTACACAAGAATTATCGAGCATAAGCACTTTGAATTCGGCAAGCAGGAAAAGACGGTTATCAGCCGTGAATATTCAGCCGAATGGCAGCCGGGCATTGAACCTTACTATCCGATAAACGACGAAGCAAACAATGCTCTTTACGAAAAGTACAAGGCCCTCGCCGCTACCCGTCCCGATGTAATCTTCGGCGGCAGGCTCGGACAGTATAAGTATTACGATATGGATAAGGTAATTGCCGCAGCGCTTGCTGCTGTAGATGATGAGTTTGGCAAGTGATAAGCCGACAGAATAAAAGCCGATTATTAAAACAGTATAATGAAATGTATCACCAGCACCGCCGGATCACTTTTCTTACCGACACGGCATTAATATTTTTGTGAGTGTATCAGTGCAACTGCACTGACATTGACTCTTCAAAAAAACGCTACTAACCTGAGATATATGTACTAATATGCGGACATGTAGCGTTAAGCGTCCCCGCATTAACATGGCATACAATCTTCAGGTGGTTATTCGAGTTTGTCCAACACCCCGACGGGGTGTGGGTATGGGTAAGGAAAGAGGGAGCAAGAGGGAGAAAACCTAAGGGACAGGGAGAGGGGCTGTCAAGTCCAGCGGAGCTTTAGCGGAGTGCACGAGCCTTGCGTGAGCGAGGCTCAGACTTGTACCTGATCCCTTTGGTTGTCTCCCTCTTTCATATTGACAGGTGTATCCACTCGAATAGCGAACTCGAGAAGTGCTGTCCGACAAAAAGAACTATCGGTAGCTTGCTATCGTGGTCTAAGCTGAATGATATAGCAGAAGCACATCGAATACAAGATTTTATCTACACGCATCACCCCGTTCACCTATGTGAACGGGGTTTTTACATTACTGTTGTTCGGCGTTATTCTTATTCTTCTGCTTTTTCGGCTTCTTTTCGTCAACCTGCACTCTATCCGGGTTGCAGTCCTCAAACTCGAACCAGAACGTACTGCCGACACCGACCGTACTGTCCGCACCGAAATTTAACCTGTGCATTTCAAGCACACCCTTTACGATAGACAATCCAAGTCCGCTGCCTTTCTTTGCACGCTGATGCGTTTCGCCGTTCTTCTTGACACGATAGTATCTGTCCCAGACATATTTAAGATTTTCCGGGTCGATGCCTATACCGCTGTCGCACACCTCAAGTCTTGCGGTTGTCGGTGTCTTGTGATACAGATTTACCCTTACAGTCTTGTCATCACCTGTATAGGTCAGAGCGTTATTGATAAAGTTGTACACTACCTGATCTATCTTTGTAATATCCGCATTTATAAATATATCAGGCTCAGCGTTCAGCACCACGTTATAGTCCTTGATTTCATTCAGCAGCGAGAAGCGTGGTACTATTTCACCGAGATGCTCAGAAAAGTTCACCTTCTCATATTTAAGCTCCGCAACGCCGCTCTGCAGCTTTGACAGATCGAGTATATCCGTTACAAGCGAGGTCAGCCTGTCCGTTTCATCAATTATGACCTGCAGATGCTTTTCACGCTTTTCGGGGTTATCGCCCGAAAGATCCCTGATCATCTCCGCATAAGCCTTTATCATCGTAAGCGGAGTACGCAGATCGTGCGAAATATTCGCCATAAGATCCTTACGCAGAGTATCCGCTTTTGCTATTTCCACAGATGCGGAGCTGAGCGTATCTGTAAGCTCGTTTATCTCCGTAAAGCTGTTCTTCTTCACAGGCATATCAAACTGTCCCTGCGGCAGCTTCAGCGCCGCCTTTGATATATTGATTATAGGCTTTGAAATGCTGTTTGAGAAGATGATTGACATTATGAATGCGACAATTATGATAATACCTGCGGTAAGATTAAGCTGGCTGTGCAGAATTGCGGTCGTTGTGCCGAGCGGCTCAAGATAATTGAATATATACAGCCTTACGATACCGTTTGTTTTAAAGAAAGTACTTTCCGTACCGTCGTCAAGCTGTGCTATCAGCACAATTGCCTTGCTGTCATTGTTCGTTCTCGGAATTGTAGCGGTGAAGAACGTATTTTCACCGGAAATGATTTCTTTCATATCGTCGGGCGAAAGGCTCGTGATAAGCGAGTACACCTCTTTGTTGCTCTTGTCGAGCGAGCTTGCCCTGAAGTAAGGGCGGTTGCTGTCGGAGATTTCGATATATATCTTCTGCTTGTCCGCAATATCCGAAACGATAGAATTGAGGTTTTCGGGCTGCTGCGACCACGCATCCTTTATCTGCTTTGCGGCAGAAGCCGTTTCCTGTATCTTCATATATTCGTAGTAGCTCGAAAGCAGCACTACCTGAAAAAAGTACAGAAAAACTATAACTATTAGCGAGAACAGCACAAATGTCAGCCATGAACGGAAACGTATGCTGTTTAGTCTGTCTTTCATTGAAAAGTGCCTTCCTGTTCTGATGTGTACCGATATAATATTACAGCCGCCACTCAAGACGGCTGTAAAAAGTATTTAAACCTGGAACTTGTATCCCATTCCTCTTAACGTTACAATGAATTTTCTGTACGGACCGAGATTGTTTCTCAGCATCTTGATATGAGTATCAATGGTTCTGTCATCACCGAAGAAATCATATCCCCATACCTCCTCAAGCAGCTTGTTTCTTGTAAGAGCTATGTTCTTGTTCTTGACAAGATAGAACAGCAGGTCGTATTCCTTAGGCGTAAGGTTGGCCTTTTCGCCGTCGATGAATACATCTCTTGCCGTAAAATTGATTTCAAGACCCTCAAATTTTACTGTTTCTCCGACAGGCTCATTTCCGGATTTATTACGTTTGATTATCGCATTGATACGGGCAAGTACCTCTTTGGGCGAGAAGGGCTTTACAACATAATCGTCAACACCCATCTCAAAGCCGAACAGCTTGTCATATTCTTCTGTTCTTGCCGAAAGCATAAGTATAGGAGTATTCTTGAACTTTCTTATTTCCTTGCAGGCTGAAAAGCCGTCAAGCCTTGGCATCATAACATCCATTATTATTATGTCGAAATCCTGCTCCTTCGCCATATCGACAGCCTGCATACCGTCTACCGCCTCATATACCGTATGGCCCTCATATTCGGCATATTCCTTGATGACCTCACGGATTTTCTGTTCGTCGTCCGCTACGAGAATTTTATACATATTCTTTATTCCTTTCTTTTCGGCTATCCGTTTATTGTAAAAAAAATTCAGTTTAACAAAGTAAACTGAACGGAGATAAAATAATGCACAAATCAAATTATCAATGAAATGTTGGGAGAGGAAATTATGATTATTGAATTATTCAACCACCATAAAATCTGTCAGTTTTACCTGACGCTTATTATTATATCCGCCTTTTATGATGAAAATGTGTTTGAAGTCTAAAAAAACGATAAATCGCTTTTTCACTTTATTTACTTATTTTTTATCCGCTATGCCTCTCATGAATACTCCTGCGAGCTTTTCACAGGTTTCGGGTGGAACTGCATATAACGGACTGTTAAGTGTTGAGTTGTCACCAGTTGGAATAGCAATCTCAAGCCTTCCTATGCTGTCTTTTATGTTATAGCTCATCTTACCGCCGATATATCCGATATACAGCTTTGCACTGTACATTTCGAAATCGTCGGCTATCATTCCCGTATGCGTATCGGCTGAAATCGAGAAGGACGAGCTGATGTTGATGTTGTTGTCCGAAACGCTGACGCTCAGCACAAACAGATTTCTGTCCGAGCATCTCACCATAGCTTTGAGTACGCTGAACATACATACATACAACAGCTTTTCGCTTATGTTGACAGGTATATCCTCATATATCGGCTTGTCGGTGCTCAGCTTGAAAACAATAGGAATATCACTCATTTCCTTGTTGGCACGCTCTATTATTTTGTTCAGCTTTTCAAAGAAATATATGGCGGGCGCAGGGGGTGTCTTACGGTAAATGACCGTGGCAAGCTCCGACAGAACCTCGATATTGCGCTGTATGCTGTTCAGTGCATTATCTTCATTGCAGCTCTGAGTTGCTTTTGCAACATCACTCCTTGCCTGTGAAAGCATATAACATATATCGGCATAGGTGTTTGTGCTTCCAAGCTGCATCAGCACATCGGTAAGTGTATTGACACGCCACAGGATAAAACGCTCATCTCCGTCAGCAAAGGATGTACCTTGAGCAGAGTATTCCTTCCCGTCGATATTTATCTGTTCGGTAAGAATATCGCAGTTTATCCCTTTCGGGAAAACGATTGTTTCTCCGCAGGCTGTATTTTTCCATTTGATATTACCGAATTCGTCACTTAAAAAGAACGGTGTTCCCGATGAGCCGTAAAGCATTTCGAGAGATTCTGTTATTTTCTCCATAGCAATTGTGTCCTTTACGGAATTTTATTTGTTTTCGTTGTCTTTTATCAGCTTCTGCTGTTTTCCTTTATCGTCCACAACATACACCCTGTCAAGCTCGGACATAAGACCTCGTTTGAAGGAAGCTCTGTATTCGTTGCGAAGCTCAAGCTGTTCCTCCTTCTCCTCGGTTGTAAGCTCACGCTCCCTTGATTGACGGGCAAGATAATTTATCCTGTCTATTTTAGCTTTATCCATAATTAAATTTCCTTTCAGCTTGTAGAAAAAATCTGTTTTTATGAAAAATAGAGCAAATTCTCTATCCCTATAAGAACGCTTTGTGGGCTTTGCGTCCTGCAAAGCCTTTGGGCGTTCTATCTCGGCATCCTTGCCGAAACCCCAAACCCCTTCCCCTCGGGAGGGGCTATATTACTGGGGCTACCGCCCCTAGTCCCTGTCGGGGGCTTCGCCCCTGCGACCCCAATTTTTAATAATTAAGAGATTTATCGACAATCTGTTTCCTTTATACAAGATTTTTTATTTTTGTGATTATTCTGTTCGGCTTTTTAAGTATAAACCATACAGCCGCCGCTATGAATGTGCCGGTAATAACTGCGGCAACCGCAAGAAACGGAAGATACGCAAATACGGACAGCGAGTATATAAGCGAAGCCGCAAAAATCTGCCCTACGTTATGCATCACCGCCGAAAATATGCCGGCAGGGAATACTCCCCACGCTTCTTTTATAAAGAGGTGCGTGACCGCCATTGCGGCAAACGACAGCGTACCGCCGCACAGAGAAAACAGCAAAGCCGTGATATTGCCCGATACAAGCGCCGACAACAATATCCGTGCAATAAGTATCAGTGCGGTATCGTATGCTTTCCACCGACCGCCGAGATACAGCGAGAAAAGAACAGGGAAGTACGCAAGACCTATTCTGAAGCCCGGTATTGCGACAACCGGAGGTATCATTCCCTCGACAATATACAGCGTAAGCGACATTACCGCAAGAAGCGCAGAGAAAACTGTTTTTTTAACTGTCATAGCTGTATTCTCCCCGTCTTGCTTCAACACGGATAACCAGCTTGTTAGGCATACATACTATAGGCTGGATTCCGTCCGATACAGGCGCTGTCTTTACGCATATTTTGTCCGGGCAGTCTGCGTCCGAAACGCTTATAGCTCCGCCGCTGACCTTTATAACATTATAACCGCCGTCATCGGAATATACGGTAAACGTCTGCTCGCTTTCGCTGTCAAGCTCTACAGTTCTTATCAACTTGCCGTTACTGTAAATACAGGCTGTGTGTCCTGCTGTTGTTCTGCCGACAAACAGAATGCCGAGCAGTGAAAGAAAAACGATACATACGATTATAATAAGGCATACGACCTTGCGCTTGTCGCTGATAAACCTGCTCATGACGCTTTGAAATCCGCAGATATACCGTCCGAAACCGAAACAGTACCGTCATTTCTTGTGATGATATATTCCGCAATGTTGTATTTTTCGTAAAACTCAGCGGTTTTTTCTTCACCCATCACGAAAAATGCGGTAGACAGCGCATCGCTTATAAGACCGCTTGCAGAATAGACCGTACAGCTTTTTATTCCGCTGTCGGCAGGATAAGCCGTGGACGGATCTATTATGTGGATGTACTTTTTGCCGTTATGCTCGACATATCGGTTTGCGCCGTTTGAAGTGGCAATGTAGCCCTCGTCTACAGTGAGAGTGCCTACAGGCGTGTTCGTTTCATCGGCTGTGATTGATATTCTGCGGCTGTTGCCGTTATCCTTGCCTATCGTAAGAATGCTTCCGCCGAAATCCACCACTGCTGACGTAACTCCGGATTTTCTCAGATACGAGTCAAGCATATCCATAGCGTAGCCCTTTGCCGCCGCACCGAGATCGAGCGAGAAGCCGCCGTCGGTAAAGCAGACAGCAGTATTCTCATCATCAAATTCAATGTTGCGGTAACTATGCTTTCCTGCGAGTTTTTTCAGTTCATCGCTGTCGGGCATAGACGTGTTTTCCTTACCGAAGCCCCACATATCCGAAATATCGCCGAGCGTTATATCAAAAGCTCCGTCTGTAAGACGTGAAAGCTCTGTACAGCTTTTGAGCAGATTATATGTCGATGTGTCGACCGTCACTTTTCCTGAACCTGCGTTTTTGTTGATTTTTGAAATTTCGCTGTCCGCTTTTGTTCTTGAAAGAGTATCGTCAAGCTCGTTGAGCATTCCCACAGCGCCTGCGCAGACTTCCTCAGCCGATATGCCGTCACCCGTTTCATATATCGAAAACGATACGAAAGTGTCAAATGTAAAGCTGTCGTGCCTGTAAGGCTCAGCCTTGCCGCACCCGCCAAGACAAACGGGCAGGGATACTGCAAAAAACAGTGCCGGGATCAAAGATGTTTTTTTCATACCTTCTCCATTCGTTTTGTACATACTATTATATACCAAAAGGACACAGATTTCAACTGATTTTTATTTAATTTATATTGTATTATTGTCCGATTGTGCGTCTGCAACAAAAAAGTTGCATTTAAGACGGGTTTGTGATATAATCATTTAGTATGGAATTTTGTTTTTTGTTTTGGCTGTAAGCACAGCTCAGAACATATGCTTACGGAGGCTGTATGCGTATTATCGGAATAGACCCCGGCTATGCGATTGTCGGTTTCGGTGTCGTTGATTATATCGACGGAAAATTCAGCGTCAAGGATTTCGGCGCAATAACGACCGATAAGGATACGCCGTTTCCTAAGCGCCTTTGTGAAATATATGAAGATTACTGTCAGATACTGGATAGCTGGAAGCCCGATGCGCTTTCAATAGAACGTCTTTATTTCACGAACAATCAGAAAACAGGAATAGATGTCGCACAGGCAAGAGGTATTATAATAATGGCGGCGGCACAGCGTGGCATTGAAATAAACGAGTACACGCCACTGCAGGTTAAGCAGGCTGTCGTAGGCTACGGTCAGGCGGTAAAAAAACAGGTGCAGGAGATGACGAAAAACATTCTCAAGCTCTCCTGCGTGCCAAAGCCCGATGATACTGCGGACGCACTCGCAATGACAATATGCCACGCCCAGACAAGCGGCTCATTGCTCAGAAACATAAAGGCATCAAATATATAAGAAAAGAGTTTTGATTTATGATATACAGTGTTAACGGAACGGTAGACCTTATCGAGCCTAACCTTGCGGTCATTGACTGCGGCGGTGTGGGCTATGCCTGCCGCACTACAGCGAATACGCTGTCACAGCTTAAAATCGGCGAAAAAGCAAAACTGCTGACTTATCTTTCCGTAAGGGAGGATGCGGTCGAGCTGTTCGGCTTTTATGATGCCGCAGAGCTTAATTGCTTCAAGATGCTGATTTCCGTTTCCGGTGTCGGACCTAAAGCGGCACTGTCGATCCTATCTGGAATGACACCGCAGGCATTCGCACTTTGCGTTGCATCCGGTGACGGCAAGACACTTACAAACGCACCCGGCATCGGCAGAAAAACCGCAGAACGCATCGTCCTTGAACTTAAGGATAAGGTATCGAAGCAGGACGTAGCCGCAGGTGTAAAAGGCAGTGCAGTGCCGATAGTCGCCGCCCCGTCAAATACCTATGCCGAGGCAGTATCGGCACTTATGGTACTCGGCTATTCAAACGGCGAGGCAGCCTCCGCACTCAGCGGACTTGACCCGTCAGCACCCTCAGACGAGCTTATAAGAGCAGGACTTAAAAAGCTGGCTAAATTCTGATGCTCGTCACGCATTAACTTTGAAGGGAAAGCGTATAAATGATTGAGAGAAATGACCTTTCATATACAGCCGATGACGAAGGCGCAAGAATAGTTGAGCCTCAGTTTTCCGCAGAGGATACCGATGTTGAGTTTTCCCTGCGCCCAAGAAAGCTGAATGAGTATATCGGACAGGAAAAGGTAAAGGAAAATTTACAGGTATATATACAGGCGGCGAAGAAAAGAAACGAAAGCCTTGACCACGTTTTGCTGTACGGTCCTCCCGGACTTGGCAAGACAACGCTTGCAGGAATAATAGCAAACGAGATGGGCGTTAATTTCAAAGTCACCTCAGGCCCCGCTATCGAAAAGCCGGGCGAGCTTGCGGCATTGCTTACAGGACTTCAGGCGGGCGATGTGCTGTTTGTAGACGAGATACACCGCCTTTCAAGACAGGTAGAGGAGATACTCTATCCCGCTCTTGAGGACTGCGTGCTTGATATTATGATAGGCAAAGGACCTTCCGCCCAGTCGATAAGAGTTGACCTGAACAGATTTACGCTTATCGGCGCTACAACAAGAGCAGGACAGCTTACAGGACCTCTGCGTGACAGGTTCGGAGTGATAATGCGTCTTGAAATGTACACCCCCGAGGAGCTTTGCGATATTGTAATGCGTTCATCGGTCATACTTTCAATTCCTTGTGACAGAAGCGGCGCTATGGAGATAGCAAAGCGTTCAAGAGGAACTCCCCGTATCGCAAACCGCCTGCTTAAGCGTGTGCGTGACTTTGCGGAGGTTATGGGCAACGGAAAGATTACAAAAGAAATGGCAGACATTGCGCTTAACAGGCTTGAGATAGATAAGCTCGGTCTTGACAGCCTTGACAAGCGTTTCCTCACTATGATAATAAACGGCTATAACGGCGGTCCTGTCGGACTTGAAACGCTGGCTTCTGCACTCGGTGAAGAATCGGTCACGCTCGAGGATGTATGCGAGCCGTACCTTATGCAGCTGGGATTTATTTCACGAACACCCAGAGGCAGATGTGCGACCGAGCTTGCGTATAAGCATCTCGGACTTGTGCGTGACGGTCAGCAAAGACTTGATTGATTTATAAAGATAAATTGCAGACTGTCGAAAAACCTCTATTGTTATCAAAAAATTGGGTTGAGGGGCGTAGCCCCCAACAGGGACTAGGGGCGGTAGCCCCAGTAAATAGCCCCTTCCCACGGGGAAGGGGTTTGGGGTTTCGGCAAGGATGCCGAGATAGAACGCCCAAAGGCTTTGCAGGACGCAAAGCCCACAAAGCGTTCTTATAGGGATAGAGAATTTGCTCTATTTTTATAAAAACATACTTTTTCTACAAGCTGAAGCACCCCCGTTCAACTGAACGGGGGTGCTGTTATTATTTATTCTGCCTATTAAAGCTCGATAACAATATCATTCTCAGCCTTTAAGATGCTGTCAAGAATGAGCTTGCCTTCAATCTTTTCACCGTTTACCGTTACACTCTTAACGCCGTGTTCACTGCCGTTCGGGTTCTTAACGGTAACATTCAGCTTCTTGCCTCTGAATGTCTTCTTCATTGTGTATTCCTTCCACTCTGAAGGGATAGAAGGATCGATTACGATACCCTTTGTTTCGGGGTTAAGACCGAGGATACCCTCTGTAGTACCTACCATAACGGTAGAAGCCGTACCTGTCAGCCAGTGTACATGAGCACGACCTGCGAAGGGGCTGTCCTTACCTTCAACGAACTGACCGTAAACATAGGGCTCAAGAACTCTGTGCTCTGCGTTCTCGTTGTAGGTTGCGGGAGCTGCTTCCTTCCAGTACTTATATGCACGGTTGCCGTGACCGAGCTTTGACTCTGCGAGTATCAGCCAACCCTGAGGCTGTGAGAAGATACCTGCATTTTCCTTTGTGCACTTGTTGAAGCACTGCATAAGAGCGCCGTCAAAGCCGTGCTTAACATAAGGAGGATACATAACCATTGCGCCGTAAGGAGTGTTAAGCTCTCTTTCTACGCTGTCCATAGCCTTTTCAGCCTGTTCCTTGCTTGCAAAGCCGGAGATGACTGACCAAGACTGAGGATTGAGCCACATTGAAGCCTCGGGATCTGTTCTCTGACCGATAACAGTGCCGTCTTCCTTGTAGCCTCTTATCCATCTGTCCTCGTTCCAGCAAGCTGAAAGTATCTCGTCGAGCTTAGCCTTTACTTCATCAAGGTACTTTGCGTACTCTGCATCGTTCTTTTCAAGAGCATAAGTCTTTAAGATCTTTATTGCGTAAACAAGCTGGAATGCTACGAATGTAGATTCGCCCTTCTTGCCAAGACGTAAGCAGTCGTTCCAGTCAGCGTGAAGACCTGCGGGCATACCGTGGTTGCCGAGGTGGTTCATCGAGAAGTCGATAGCTCTCTTTAAGTGATCGTATACTGTGCCGGATTCGCCGTCGTTTGCATACGAGATAACTTCGTCAAGGAATGCGTGGTCACCGCTTTCGGAGATGTACTTGTAAACTGTCGGGAACAGCCACAGAGCGTCATCTGCACGGTATGAGGGGTGACCTGTCTGCTTAGCGTATACGCTGTTTTCATCGTTTTCGTCGGGGTGGTTTTCCTGTCCTGCCTTGTGATCGTACTTAACGAGGGGAAGACCTGCGCCGTTTGTAACCTGAGCAGAGAGCATGAATACGATCTGCTTCTTTGCCATTTCGGGTGCAAGGTGGATAACGCCCTGAATATCCTGTACAGTATCACGGTAGCCGAAGCCGTTTCTCAGACCGCAATACTGGAATGATGCGGCTCTTGACCAGATGAATGTGATGAAGCAGTTGTAAGCGTTCCATACATTTACCATATTGTTGAAGTCTGCATCGGGAGTATTTACCTGCAGATTGTCGAGCTTTGAGTGCCAGTAGCTCTTAAGCTCTGCAAGATCCTTCTCTACAGCGTTCTCATTCTCGTACTTAGCGATGATAGCCTCAATTTCAGCCTCTGTCTTCTGACCGCCGAGAACATAAGTGAGTACCTTTGTTTCGCCGGGCTGTAAAACGATGTCGCTCTGGAGTGCGCCGCAGGAGTTTGTGTTGTAGTTTAAGTCGCCCTTTAAACCTTCTTCAATGCCCTTGGGGTTGTTGTATGTTCTGTAAGAGCCTACGAAAGCGTCACGGTCGCCGCAGTAAGCGTCAACCTTAGCAGAAGCAAGCCCTAAGAAACGTCCGCTGTTGGGGTTGTATATCTCATTCTGCATCTGGTGGATATACTTGTTCTTGAAGTATGTTTTTGTGATGAACAGGGTGTACTGGAGGTTGACCTGATCCTGCTCGTAGTTGGGATCGTTAACGAACTCGCAGTAGCCTGTAACGCTCAGCTTACGGGGCTTTGTATCTGTGTTGGTTATCTTTGCAGCCCATACTTCATAAGTAGCGTCCATAGGAACGTAGTATGTAACCTCAGACTTTATCTTCTTGTACTCCGAGGTGATGACAGTGTAGGCTGTACCGTGACGGCACTCGCTCTTGTAGCTGTCGAGGGGCTTGCATACGGGCGCCCACGAAGCCGACCAGAAATCATTGTCCTCAGCGTCCTTGATATATACATATCTGCCGGGCTGATCGTTGGGAACAGCATTGAAACGGTAACGGATAACACGTCCGTTTGCACCGGATTTAACGAAGCTGTAGCCGCCTGCGTTGTTTGAAATGATAGCACCGTATTCGGGTGAGCCTAAGTAGTTTGCCCAAGCCGACGGAGTATCGGGTCTTGTGATGACATATTCCTTGTTTTCAAGGTCAAAATGTCCGTAATTCATCAGAAAGTCCTCCTTGATATTATATTCCCCGTAAACAAACTGTTTAACGGGTTTTAAATTCCTTTGCGTAACTTCATTATATCAGGAAATCGTTTTCATTTCAAGGGCGGTATTGTGCACAAATTTAGCTGCCTTTTTTTGTGCAGTATTGACATATCACTGATTGACGCCCGACAGATGAAATTTATCTGTGAAAAATACTGAAAATTACCGCTCATTCCCCTGTTTACAGTATTTTAACATTGATTTTACCGATTTTAAGTAGTATAATTATTCAAAGAAAAATAAAAAGAACAAAAGACAAGAGGTAAACTTATGAACTGGGCAATTATTGAGCAGGTCGTTATAATGGGACTGCTCGCAGGCGTCGGCATACTCTGCCGTAAGCTGAAGCTGCTTGACGATGCCTGCACCAAAAAGCTTTCAACCGTTGTGCTTAATTTCGCAACGCCTATGGTTATTCTGGTATCCTATCAGAAGCCGTTCGACCCCGAAACGCTGAACACACTGCTTTTATCGTTCCTCATAGCGATAATAAGCTATGCCATAGCGTTTATACTTGTTCCGTTGATAATACGCAGTAAGGACAAGGAGGGCCAGCTGATAGAGCGTTTCAGTTGCCTTTACTCAAACTGTGCCTTTATGGGCATACCGCTGATACAGGGCGTATACGGCACTGAGGGCGTATTCTGCCTTACGGCATACGTTACTATGTTCAATCTCTGCTCGTGGACGCACGGAGTTGTTATGATGAAGGGCGGAAAGCCGAACTTTAAGCAGATGCTGAAGTCGCTGTTATCTCCGAGCATCATCGTTACAATAATCGGTATTATCCTGTTCCTTTGCAACTTCACTCTGCCGAATGTAATTCTTGAAGCGGCACAGCACCTTGCAAATATCAACACACCGCTCGCAATGATAATAGCAGGCTCAACAATAGCTACGGTAAAGCTGCTCCCTGCGCTGAAAAAGCCAAGACTTTACTACACCTGCTTTGTAAAGCTGTTCCTGCTTCCTGCACTGCTTACCGTTATCTGCCTTGTGTTTAAGATAGATCAGACCGTAGCTGGCGTAAACATACTCGCTACCGCCTGCCCCGCCGCTGCTATGTGTACAATGTTTGCCCTGCTTTATGACAGGGACGCAGGCTACAGTGCGGAGGTATTTGCGGTAAGCACCATACTTTCGATGGTCACACTGCCGCTTACACTGATGTACTATACGGCGCTTGCAGGGATATTCATGTAATTTAAGCATTATTAAAGGAGCATATCTCATGACAAATATCACAACAGAAAACTGTGCCGCATTGCTTGATATACTCAGGGAGAAGAATCCCCTTGTACATTGCATTACAAACTATGTTACCGCAAACACCGTTGCAAACGGACTTCTGGCGGCAGGCGCATCTCCCGTTATGGCGGACAGCCCGCTTGACGCAGAGGATATAACCGCAAAGGCATCGGCGGTACTGTTCAATATGGGTACGCTCAGCAAGGACAGGCTTCGTGCAATGCTGATTTCCGCACAGAAGGCGGCGGATATGGCAAAGCCGATAGTGCTTGACCCTGTAGGCGCAGGCTCTACAGACAACAGACTTCGCAGTACAATGCAGCTTCTGCGTCAGTTCAGATTTGCCGCAGTAAGAGGCAACGCTTCCGAAATATCCGCACTGCTCTCGACAAGCCCCATTACTATGAAGGCGGAAAAGGGCGTGGACAGTGCCGAAACAACGCTTGATGACAAAATATCGCTTGCAAAAAAAGCGGCAAAGCGTTACAGCTGTACCGTTATGGTAACAGGCAGTACCGATGTCATAGCAAACGGTGGCAGGGTAGCGCTTGTTTCAAACGGTGTGCCTATGATGAGCAAGATTACCGGCACGGGCTGTCTTGCGTCCGGACTTGTAGCGGCGCTGTGCGGCTGTACAGAGGACAGCTTTGAGGCGGCGGTAACAGCGGCGGCGCTTATCGGAACGGTAGGCGAAATTGCAAGCGAAACCGCAAAGGGTACAGGCTCGCTGTATGTCGGTATGCTTGATACGCTGACGAATATTACTCCCGACATTTTCACACAATACGCAAAGATAGAAAATTACACAGGAGAATAATAAGATGGAAGACCTGGATAAGATCCGTGAGTTTTTCGCAAAAGACCGTTTCGCTACGGAAAACGGCGCAGTGATTGAAGCTGTAGGGAAAAACACAGCTACAGTCGGTATGAAAATAGAATCACGTCATCGCAATGCCGCAGGAATAGTAATGGGCGGAGCGATTTTCACCCTTGCCGATTTTGCCTTTGCGGTAGCGTCAAACCACGAAAAATTAGGCACTGTATCGCTAAACGCAAATATTACGTTTTTAAGAGCCTCCAAGGGCGATAAGCTCATAGCAACGGCTGAATGCGTCCGTGACGGAAGAACGACCTGTTATTATCGTGTTTCGGTTATAGATAATACCGGCGCACTTATAGCCGAAATTACAACAAGCGGATATAAGACAAACTGACTTGAGCAAGACCGCAGGGCAGTTTTCAAAGTATAATACTTTTCGGCGGAATATTCTTAACTCCTCTTAAATCTTAATTGCCGTCAAGCGTAGATTTTGTGCCGTTTTACGCCATATTTCGACCGTTATACGCCACGCTATTGACAAAAAAGCGTGAGTATGGTAAAATGTGTTTGTATTACAGCGCTGAGAAGTACTGTAAATACGGTTATATTTTAGGTTGATCGGATATAGGAGGATTTTATTATGAACAAAACTGCGGCAATACTTATTGCATTTTTCCTCGGCGGACTTGGTGTTCACCGCTTTATGGCAGGAAAAATCGGAACAGGCATTATCTGGCTTCTCACAGGCGGATGCTTCGGTATAGGCTGGCTCGTAGACCTGATCCAGGTTTGCACAGGCAAGTTTACAACTAAGGACGGCGCACCCTGGGTAACAGAATAATCTGTAAATGACAACTCCCGACTTATGCTGAGCATAGGTCGGGAGTTTTTTCTTTATCGGTTGCTGACGCTGTATGCGATCTTCTTTTCGTCAAGATAGTCCTTGACGGCATTGAAAGCCTTGAGCGTTGAATTTTCATCGCTTATTTTTATTGTAGCACCGGCTTCAAGTCCGTCTATTTCCGATTTTAATTCTTCGATTCCGATTTCGTGATTATTAACAAAATACTTGTCCTCGGAAATAGTTATCTCCAGCGCAAAGCTGTCGGTGTTACCGGGATTTCCGCCCTCGGCGGATATGTTGCTTGTCTGTGCTTTTGATGAATTATCCGCACTGCTTATGTCAGATGCCGTATTTGCTTCGGAAGATGTTGCCGTTTGTTCGCCGTTTATCAGCTTGCTGATTTCGGGATAGCCGAAATATATTAAAGCACCGCATACGGCAAGCAGGAGTATCACAATAATAAACTTTTTCATATTGCACCTCTTTTACTGTGCTTCGATAAAGCTGATGCTGTTTTCCGACAGTTTGGCTTTAAGAGCTTTGTACGCCTTAAGAGATGAGCCTTCATCGGCTATCTTTACGGGCAGATTCTTATCGAGCGACTTTATGCTGTCGATAAGCTCGTCAAGGGTAACCTTTTTATTATCGTATATGTATTCGTTACCTGACACGGTAACATTGATATATTCAAGCTCCTCTACAACCGATACGGTGTTTGAGTTATCCGCAATGCCTGAGCCTTCGCCGTCACCGTTTCCGCCGCCAAAGCCGAAGCCCTTGAACGCAAATACCGCAACAACCGCCAGAGCGGCAACAACTAATAATATTATAAGTCCGACAGGTACTGCACCTTTATTATTTATCTTTTTCATTTAAGCTCCTTCGTGTCAGCTTGCAAAAACCGAAACATCGGTTTCCGAGTAGAATAGATGCGTATATTCGCTTTTCATCGTGTTTATTATTTTCATAGTGTCAAGATATGCCGAGGTAGTTCCGCTTTCTGTAGCGTCATACGAAAACTCTATAAGAATAGTATTATCGGCGGTGTAGCCCTGCTCTTTGAACAGCTCCCGCACTTCATCGGTCATTATGCTTATATCGGCTTTTGGTATTTCCTTAACTATTTCTTCGCCTTTGGCAAATTTCAGCGTCCAGCCGTTCTCACCGCTCATATCAAGATGCAGCTTAAGGTTCTTGTTCTCGCTGAAATCCATTATCGCATCTGTGTTTTCGCCGCTTCTGTCAACAGCAGAATTGGCTTCTTCAAGCCGTTTGTCTGCCTGCTCGTTTTTCTTCTGTGCTTCACCGAGAAGCTCGTCCGCCTTGTCGTTTTTCGCTTTTGCTTCTTCCAGCTCGGCGCTCACTTGCTGCTGTTTATCTTCAAGATCTTTCTTCAGATTGTCCGTTTCCAGACTGCTGAAGATTATAAAGAAGAACAGGATAATCATTATAACATCAAGCAGAGAAGTGAAGTCGAGGATTATCTGTCGTTTCTTCATTTTCTGCTGCTTCCCTTTTTGGTGTAGTGGCTTTTTACGAGAATATCAATTTTTTCAATCGCCGATTCTACCGTTGTCTGAAAAACCGAATTCAGCACCTTGAAAAAAATCGAGAACACAAGACCCCATGCGGTAGTGTCAAGCGCTAAGAAGAAGTTTGCTTTCAGTTCCTGTGTTGCCCCGCCCGTTATATCAAGCGACAATAACGCAAGCACCGTTCCGAGCATACCCAGCAGAGGAAATATTGATACAAGCGCAATAAAAGCAGAGTAGCAGAAGTTTATCCAGTTGAACGAGGTGTTCTTATAGTCGATTTCGTTGTTTACGCTCATACTTTTCAGTATCTTCCTCGACCATACCACCGATATGATAAGAAGGGTAAGGCACACCGGGAACAAGGCAAATATAAGCGGTGACACGAATGGTCCGAAATTTTTCAATGCGTCTGTTAAAGCTCCCATAGTTCCTGCCTCCGTCTTTCGACAAAATCCTTTAAATTTCTACATAATTATATCACCGACAAAGTTAAAAGTCAATTAAAAGAAAGTATTTCATTTTGTAGTTTTACGGGATCATTTCTGAACCGATACACCTATATCGGTAAGTGTTGCAATTGCCCTCTTGTCTGTCTGTGCAAACCGCTGTGACAGATACCTCAGAGCCGCACCAAGCTCTCCGTCCGGTCCTCCGTACTGCGATAGGATATAGCTTGCGAGTTTCGGATTGCGGTTTTTGATGACGACAGGTATCTGCGTCCTTTTTTCAAATATAAACATAAGCCCTCCTTATAATATCCACTGACCGCTCAGCCAGTCCCAACCGCAATCTTTTCCTGCACACGAGGCTCTCAGCGGATAGAATTCGTTCTCAAACGCACAACGGCACGCTTCTGTCTGCTTCACTGCCTCACGGTACAGTTCGAGAGCCTTTTCATCGTCCGGGTGGGTGTCGAGGAACAGCTTTAAGTCCTGTGCATAGAAGTCTGCGGCAGACAGCTGTCTTAACAGCTGAGAAGCTCTTGACGGCATATTATACGCCATTGTAAAGCCCCCTTTCATATTCGTCCAACGTAATGTTAAGTTCGGGGAAGACAGTTCCCGCTCTCATTGCTGTTTCAGGATCGTACAGCTTTCCGAGCCGCTGGAACGGTGCGTAAGCATATCCTGCCTTCTTTTTTACAGGAATACTGCCGTCACTTTCAGTGCAGCAGAAAAATCCGTCCTTATTCATATTCGTTTTGCTCCTTTCATTCGTGTTTTTTCGGCTTTACAGTACATTTTATGCGTATTTGCACTTGTATGTTACAAATGGAATATTTTGACATATACATAACAATGGTATCTCAAAAACAGCATTGACACCGCCGCAAATGTGTTATATACTGTGTCTGTCAGACAGATCCTATACGATTTTAACATCTATAAAGCAAGGGAGCTCGTGAACGGGCTGAGAGGGAATTGCAATTCCGACCTTTGAACCTGATTTGGATAATGCCAACGTAGGGAACGGTTGTTTTAGTGCGCATAAAAACATCAGCTCCCGCAGACAGTGTGGGAGCTTTTTTGACGGACAAAAGAAAAGAGGTATTTTTGTATGAATAAAAAGGTAAGTATTCAGAAACTCGCAATTTCAGGCGTTCTCATCGCATTGGCGGTAGTGCTGAGCGGATTTTCAATCCCGATAGGAGCGTCAAAGTGTTTCCCCATTCAGCATATGGTAAACGTGATAGCAGGCACACTGCTCGGACCGTGGTACGCTGTGGGAATGGCATTTGTAACATCGCTTATAAGACTTATAATGGGTACAGGCACACTGCTTGCTTTCCCCGGAAGTATGGTAGGCGCACTCTGCTGCGGACTTGCTTTCAGATACATTTTCCCGAAATGGTCGTTTGCTAAGCGTGTTCCGATAGCTTTCCTCGGTGAGATTATCGGCACAGGTATCCTCGGCGCTATGGCGGCTTTCCCCATTGCCACATTTGTAATGGGCAAAGAGGCGGCTTTATTCACCTACGTTATCCCCTTCGGCGTAAGCACGGTAGGCGGTGCGCTCATAGCGTCCGTTCTTATGTTCGCCCTCGCAAAGACGGGAGTTATAAATATGATGTTCAGACAGACAAGCGAGAAAAAAGCGTAAACGTCCATAAATAAATCAAAGCCACAGAGATTATTCCCTGTGGCTTTTTCTTATTCTCCTGAACCGCTGTCCTTTGTCTGTTCCTTCTTCTTATGATACTTCTTTATCATAACCGCCGTAAGCAGCGATGTAAACGGCACGGTCAGCACAATTCCTATAGTACCGGATATTCCCTGCATTATCTCGATGCAGATATTGTTCGAGTTTATAAGCTGATAGTACGAAAGATCGTAGCAGTAGTCAATCATCAGCGTGACTATCGAGCCGCCGACAAACGCAAGTATCAGCGTGTTGGACATTGTACCCATCATATCCCTGCCGACATTTATACCGCTCCTGAAAAGCTCCGATACGCTGAGCTCCGGCTTCTTTTCGTGTATTTCATCTATAGTTGACGCAAGCGACATTCCCACGTCCATTACTGCGCCGAGTGTTGATATGAGAATACCCGAGAATAAAAGTCCACCTATATTTATAGGTATATTCTGCCCGATAAACAGCAGACTTTCTACTTCGGATACATTATAACCGTTGATTCCGGCAAGTTGACCGAATATCAGAGCCAGCACGCCTGCCACCAGCACTCCGAATGCCGTTCCTGCGATAGCACTGACAGATTTCACATTCGCTCCCGCAACAAAGAATATCGTTATGACGGTAGACAGGACGCATATAATCGCCGCCGCCCAGAACGGCGAAAAGCCTCTGTATACAAGCGGAAAGTAAACGAAAATCGTCAGCACGAATGTAAGAGCAAGACATACCGCAGATTTTATGCCTTTTTTACCGCCCACCAGCCACAGCATGATTACAAACAGCGCAACAAAGGCATATACAACATATTCTCTGTCACGGCTGTAAACAGTCACAACAGGCTCTCCGCCATCATTGGCGCTGACTATGGCTACTACGTCAAGACCTACCGTACACGGCGCACCGAAAAGATTTCCGTTAGGGCTTATCGCACTCAGCTCCTTGCCTGCATAGCTTCCCGTCTTTATCTTTAGAACTACCTCCTGATTGCCGTACCGCTCGCCGTCTTCCTCAAGGTTATCCTTGGTGATTTTTGTTACGGTTGCTTTTTCAAACGTCCTGTTGTATGTCGATACAAGCTCCACCTTGTCGAATGAGTTGAGCAATACAATAAGCACCGCACTTAATGCAATACCGACAAGCGCTATTATATATCCTATGATTTTACCTTTTGTCAAATTCAGCTTATTCATCTTTATCATATCTTTCTGAATACGGTTATCCCCACCGCTTTTACACAGTGGGGACTTCCGTTATTTTATGTGTTTACTTGGAAGATTTCTTATTCTTGATAGCCTCGGGTACTACCATACCTGCCAGAGCGATTGCACTGAGTACCGAGAGAGTGGCAAAGGGAGCAACCGATACCATATTACCTGTGTTGGGGTTTGTGATGTTGTCGTCAGGCTTGCTTGTGTCATCAGGCTTGCTTGTGTCATCAGGCTTGCTTGTGTCATCAGGCTTGCTTGTGTTGTCAGGCTTGCTTGTGTCATCGGGCTTGCTTGTGTCATCAGGCTTGCTTGTGTCGTCAGGCTTGCTTACATCTGAGCTTGTATCGTCATCTGCGGGTTCTTCGGGCTTTGCTTTAAGAGCGGCAACCGCTTCGTTGAGATAAGCTGTAGCTTCTGCAATCTTGTCGCTTGTAGACTGATTGTCTGCGATGATCGTTTCGGCATTCTTGATAGCCTCGTTTACCTTGGCAACGCTTTCGTCTGTGTACTTGTCAACCTCAAGCTGTTTCTTTGCGGCTTCGACAGCCTCGTTCAGTGCGGTTGTATCAGCCTTCTTTACAATTGTGTATGCAGATGAGCCTTCAAGCACCTTGTTTGTATCTGCGTCATAGGTTGTGATTGTTACTGCGGTTTCTGTCATATTGATTACCGAGTAGCTGGGTGTCCAAGTCTGGCTTCTTTCAGCTATGTAATCCTGCTGTGCGGGGATAAGCTCATAGTACTTTGAACCCGTAGCTGAGTTAGCCTCCATATATACCGTACCCTCAGGGTCAACTATCGTGCCGGTAACAAGGTCTGAGTTTATCGTGTAGCAGTTGTTCTGAGTAAGATAATCCTCGCCGTAGGCATTGCTTCTGTCGAATGCCGTATGTTCTTTACCGTCACCGCTTAACTGATAGCTTCTTGAATATGTGTGATCGTGACCCTGTAAAGCTACGTCAATGTCGAACTCGTCAAAGATAGGAGTAAGCTGTGTTCTTAAGATGATACCGTCAGAGTCGGAGTGGTCAAGACCGGAGCCGTATATATCCTGGTGGAACATTACGATTCTCCACTTCTTGTCCTTGTTTTCGTTTACGGCCTTTTCGATTACATTTCTGTGAGTAGCACAGTTGTAGTTGTTCGTGTCGATTACGATGAACAGTGCATCGCCGTATGTGTAGTAGTAATCTGTGCCTGCGTTCGTGTGTCCGAGAGCGTAAGTTGTATCGTCAAGGTCGAATGAGTTGGGCGTGTTGAAGTGGTAAGAATACTGATATGATCCGCTGTCGTGGTTGCCTATTGTAGTGGATACCGGGAGAGAAGCGAGAGCCGAAGCGTTAAGATAACCGGCATATTCATATTCCCTGTCGGCATAGTTTACCTGGTCGCCTGCACTTAACATAAAGCTGACCTCAGGGTGAGCTGTAATTGCGTTATTAAGTGTCTTGTTCCAGTTGAAAGCGTCATTCCTTGCGGCGATCTCATTCTTCATTTTTTCATTTTCACTGCTTATCTGATTCTTGCACGCACCGATCTGGGGGTCGCCTACATAAAGGAATGAGAACGAATCGGGGTTGCCGGTCTTTACGCTTTCGACCTTCTGCCATTCGCCGTTCTTGAATACCTGATAATAGTACTGCGTTTCCTTTTCAAGATTCTTTACGGTTACCTTGTTAGAGAAATAACCGTCAAGAGCCTCAATGTTTATTGAAACCTGTGTGCCGGTAAACTCTGTTGCGTCCTTCATATCCTCTTTCTTTGCGATTCTTACCTTAGGCTGTTCAACAGTCTTTGAGTACCACGCAAAGCCAAGCTGTGTTTCGTCTGCGCCTATGTTTACCGAAACCTTTTCGTAATCGTTCTTGACTGTTTCCCAGTCTGTTTTCCACTGTGTCCATTCTGTCGTAGCTCCCTGCGAACCGTCATTCCAGTGCTCTGTAGCGGCATAAGCTGTCATAGCCGCACTTGATACCATAATAGCGGCGAGTGTGCCTGCCATTACTTTCTTTCCTGTTTTCATGTTTCTCATGATGATGTCCTTTCATTTGTTCATTTATACCTCTTGTGTACAAGCCGATTATAACACCGTCAGAGAAAATTAATCACCAAAAGAATTTAAAGAGTTTGTAAAATGTGTAACGGCCTGCGTTTACAAGCCGTTACTTATATACCTATCCTTTTGTTATATACAGCCTCTTAGTCCCCGTATTTTCGCAGAAATATCTGTCATGCTCCGCAAGAAGCATTGTCGGCGTATTCGCACCCAGCAGCCGCTCAAGCTGTATCCTTGAAATAATATCAACGAAGTTCAGCGGTTCGTCCCATATATAGAGATTAGCAGGCGTAGCAAGACTGCCGGCTATAAGCACCTTCTTTTTCTGCCCGGCACTGAGATTTTCCGTCCGGCCGATAAGCTCCCTGCGTGAAAATCCAAGCTTTGCGAGTATCGCACGGACAAGCTCTGAGTCAACACCGAGCCGCTCCGAAAATTCGTCAAGCGTTCCGCAAAGCCCATTTGTATCCTGCGGTAATACAGATATTTTAAGTCCGGGCGCTTTTGCTATACTTCCGCTGTAGCTTATATCCGCCCCGGCTATGATTTTAAGGATTGTCGATTTTCCACAGCCGTTTTTGCCCGACAGACACAGCCTTTCCCCGTCGGACAGCGTAAATGAAACAGGCTTGCATAAAGCGTTGCCGTTATCGCAATAGTCGCAATAGTACGGCACAAGATTCTGCACCGAAAGCACCGTTGTCGATTTCGCCTTTATTGACGGTATTTTCAGCGTATCAATGTATTCACGGTTTTTCAGAAGCTCCGATTTTTCATCTATAGCTGTCTGCCTGCGGCTTTCCACCGCCTTCATACGTTTCATCATAGCTTTCGCCTTAGCACCCTCGACAGCTCTCCTGTCAAGCGATTTTTCCGTTTTCGTCGGGTCGATCCCTATCTTTCTGCTTTCCGCTGTGTCAGCCCACTTTTTACTGCGCTCTGCGGCGGCTTTGAGATGCCCTATCTCGCTTTTCAGCTTCTTGTCACGCATAAGTTCGTTTGCTTCTTTTCTGTCAAAGTTCTCTTTCCACACGCTGTAGTTACCGTTTATTATTTCGGTATCACTGCGACCCAGTGACAGTATGTGGTCGGTGCATTTGTCGAGCAGGTCACGATCGTGCGACACAAGTATAAATCCGCTCTTTGCTTTAAGATAATCGCCTATCGCTTCTCTTGCTTCAAGGTCAAGGCAGTTGGTCGGCTCGTCTATCAGCAGGAAAGCGTTGTCACGCAAAAACAGCAGGCACAGCAGAAGCCTTGTCTGTTCACCGCCCGACAGCGTGTTGAACGGTCTGTACAGAATTTCGCAGTCCGTACCCATATAAGACAGCTCACGGATTACCTCCCACTCCTGCACATCAGGACAGATTATCCCGATAAGCTCACTGCCGCTCATATTCTTGTCCTCTACGTCAAACGGAAAGTACAGGAACTCTGCCTTTGTGTTTACCGCACCGCCGTTTTCAAGTTCACCCGTCAACAGCTTCAGAAGTGTTGTTTTGCCACGTCCGTTCCTGCCGATAAGCCCCGTTTTCCATGTTGTGTCAAGCGTGAATGACACATTCTCATACACGGCTTCATCACAGCCGTCATAGTAATAGGTTAAATTGTTTACACTGATTATAGACATAATATCATACCCCTTTCTGTATCAAAAAAGCCGCAGGAACATACGCTCCCACGGCGTTCTATCCCGATTTTCGCATAAACACACGGCGAAAAAGGGCATAATACAAGACCGACAGCAATACATTCCTGCATTGCAGACACGAAACCAAGCCCGTTTCATCGCCCGTCTTATCATATAGGGCGGCATGGGCTATAAGGGTATTTCGTTCTGCTCTTATCAGGAATTTGTACGCATTGCATTCGGTCCTTTCATTTTGAATTTTGAATATCGGAACTTCCGATACAAGCGGATTATAACACAGCTTACTTTATTTGTCAAGAGGCAGACCGAAAATTCAGCTCCGGCATTTGAGCGGTTTACGGCGAAATTCAGACGAGTTGACAAAAAATAACTTATATGCTATAATTTATTTTACAGGGATATTTTGCCTGTATTTTACTTGAAAGCCGAATGCGATACTATTAACGATACTATTAAAAGGAGCGATTCGACCGATGAAAATTAAAAACCGTTTTAAAAAAGCTGTGGCGGTACTGATGCTTGTCACAATGACCGCAATTTCCGTATGCGCCTGTGCCGATAAGAGCGGATCTGACAAGTCAGGCGAGCCTGGTGCGGTGCAGGGAAACTACTATCTTGACGCAGACAAATCAAAGCAATACATCAGCTTTAACGAGGACAACAGCTTCAGATTTGTCGGATATGATTTTGAAGTGCTCGCAAAAGACCTTGTCGGTGATATGATAGAAGATAAGACGGCTCTTGCCGAAAGGCTTGACGATGCTTATACATATCATTTTGATAAGGATACGAATGAGATTTGGTTTAACGTTCTGCAGTCCGATAGCTCCGATTCCGCTGAATTTGTGATTCCGATGCAGCTCGGAGGCGACAAACAGAGCGTGACGTTTCTGAATAAAACATATACGGCAATACCGCACAATTAACGGCTATCGCCTTTGCCGCACGCTTGCTTGCATATTTTCCGTCATCTTACACAAATTTCGCTTGACAGGCGCAAGCCTGCCCACGCTCAATTTATACAATCTGACGAAAAATCTGACTGCGCAATCGCACGACAATAATTATGCAGTATTGCCATAAAATTGCACAGTAACAATTACGGCACACTTAATATACACGGTGTGCCGTTTTGGGTATCGGAGGGATAACTTATGGGCGGTATAATGTACCGGACGGAAAATCTTAATAAAAGCTATGCTGACGGTGACGGAGTGTGCTATGCTCTGAAGGATGTAAATCTTGATATAAGCAAGGGGCAGATGGTGGCGATTGTCGGCGAGTCGGGGAGCGGAAAATCAACGCTTTTGAACATACTCGGAGCGATAGACAGCGCAACCGACGGAAAGGTCATAGCGAACGGAAAAAATATAGCAGGTCTGTCCGAAGAACAGCTTAGCACTTACCGCAGTAAAACTGTGGGATTTGTTTTTCAGGCGTTTCATATCATTGATTGCTACACGGTATATGACAATATCGAGCTTCCGCTTATAATAAACAAAGTGCCGAGATCACAGCGTGACGATATGATCAGGAAAGCGGTCGCACGGGTGGGGCTTGATGATAAGCTGAGAACCAAGTGCAACAAGCTGTCGGGCGGAGAAAAGCAGAGGGTGGCTATTGCAAGGGCGCTTGTTCATTCGCCTGATGTAATACTTGCGGATGAGCCTTGCGGAAATCTGGACAGCCGTAACAGTGAAAGCATAATGGAACTGTTGCGTGGGCTTGTTGATGAAGATACTCTTGTGGTGATGGTCACTCACAGCAAGACAGACGCACGGTTGTGCGACAGAATAATTACGCTCAGTGACGGTATGGTGGTAAGCGATGAAATTATACGATGAAATAAGGCTTGCTGTGAGAGAAGGAAAAAAGTGTCTGCCTTATCTTATTATTACCGCACTTATGTTTGCGATAGTTTCTGCGGTTGCGTCCTGTCTGTTTCTGACAGCAGTGAATTTACGGCGGGATTATTACGATTATCTTGATAAACAGACGCAGGGAGGACACGAATTCATTGTAACCTGCGGTTATACTGCCGGTGTTAAGGACAAGCTGTCGGAGTGCGGCTTTGATAAAGCTGTACATCTGTCGTCGGCGGATTATGATGCCGGTATATATGTGTCTGACAGCGGAAAGAAAATCGGGCTTCTGCAAAATCTTCCGCTGTACTTCATTGATGAGCTGCTTAGCGAGTCCTCAGGCTTCGACTGTGAAATGATCGGCGGTGAGGATATAAAACCGTGTTTCGATACTCCGGAATCTGACAGTATGTGGATAAATGAATATATAGCCCTTTCGGAATCGCTTGCCGTCGGTGATAAGTTGAGTGTTAAAAGTAAAGAAAAAACGATAAAGGAATACACGATAGCAGGAATATACAGCGGAGAGAACACATTTTTTGCGTATCCCGTTATCGTTCCGTTTAATTCATATTACGACAGTGCGGTTGCAAATAACCGACAGATTGACAGCGTTTTTTCATGCACGATAAACAGCATGCACCAATATGACAAAACGGTCACGGCGGCAAGGCAAAACGGGTTTGATATAGATACAAGTGCGTTTGAAATGGGTATAACCGCTATTAACTATGCGTACATACTTTTTATCGGGCTGGCTGTTTTGTTTGCAGGGATAGCTTTCTTTTCTGTTTTAAATACATTTTCGGTAACAATAGCGAAACGCTCGCATATAATGACAAATTTCATACTGTTGGGGGCGAGAAAAAACAACGTATACGCAATATATTTTATCCCTTATTTTTCATCGCTGCTGCTCGGCGCTGCAATCGGATTTTTGCTGATGCACCTGCTGTTTTCCTATGTTTCATCCCTGACAAAAAGCCTGCTTTGTTTTGAGGTGGCTTTGGAAACAGCAAGCGGCATTGTGGGCATATCGGCATTCGCTCTCTTGTTTATAGCCGTACTTGCGGTTATGCTTTATTGCAAATTCCGCACGCTGAGCGGAATAAACCTCTCTGACACGGTAAGAGAATATGACAGATAACAGAAAGGCGTAAGATGAAAATAACCGATATATTAAAGCTGGCAATGAAGAATCTGACCGGACACAAGCGTATTATGCTGAGGGTGGCTGTAAGCGTTTTGACTGTTGTGCTGCTGTGTTGCTCTGCGGCTGTTTTTGTGTCGGCAGTTACCGATGAATTATCGGATATACAGTACAAGCATATAGATCAGGCGTGTGCGATGGTGTTTGCATATTCCGATACCGCAAAGCAGGCAGAGGATACTGCGGACGATATTATATCAAAAATAACCGCCGTGTCAGAAGTAATCTCCTGCAACGTCGGTTATCAATACAATATATATACGACAAGCGAATATCTGAATTCCGTATCACAGTCAAATTACAGTGAAGACCATCTGGTGAAGGATATAACGCTTATCTGCGGTGACGATATGAAAAAAACTGCGTCTGTGGATATGATGCGGCAGTACAAGCGTATTCTTGCGGTAGATATGCGGTATGATGTGATTTCGGAAAATCAGCGCATCAGCTTTGAACACAACTATCCCGACAAACAGATCTTTTTGTACGGCAGAAACATAAGCGGCGATGACGAGGTCGTTATTTCGGAAGATTTTCTGTCCGAACTGGGATTTACCCGTGAGGAAATGGAAAGGCTGACAGGCAATCGTGTTTCACTGAAACGTACCGACAACGGTGAAATATATCTTGACGGGTTTACCGTTTGCGGAATAGCAAGCAGTGAGGCTGCCGCAAGCGTGTTCGGACAAAGCTTGATGATTACAAAAAGCGCCGCCGAAAAAACAAAACTCTGCTACAGCGATGCCACAGTACATCTGTATTATGACAGCTTTCAGAAAGCGCTTGAAGCTTGTGAGCAAGCCGAAAAAAACGGTATTCACGCAACTGTCGGACTCAATCTTATGATATATTCAAGAATAGACAGAGTAAGTGCCTTTATCGAAAAGATTCTGATTGTTATATTGCCGCTTATATGTGTTTCAATGTTGCTGTCGGCGGCATCCGCACTTTTGCTGTATTATTCGGACACCGCACAGAGAATAGCTGTGATGAGAGCGCTCGGAGCCACAAAAACGGATGTGTACGGAATAACTCTTGCGGAAACGGTTCTTGCTGTTTTTGTTTCGGGTATAGTCGGATTTCTGCTGTCGGTCGGTGTAAATGCCGTGTATAACATATGGCTTGAAAGCTATTTTGATTTATCTGTGCAGATTATAAGCGCAGTTCAGCTTATCGCAGGTGCGGTATCCTGTATGTTTATGTTTGCTTGTGTACTTACAGCGTCTTTTGTAACAACGATAAAAATCTCATCTTCATCTATAGACCGTATGCTGAAAGGTAAACATTGACATCCTCACGCCTGCATAGCTCCCTTCAGCATCTGTCTGTCACGAGGACGCTTTCTTATGCGGAAAATAATATCCGATACGATAAATGAAACTATAAGCCCCGCAAGCAGTATCGCCACTGCAAACAATGCCGCAACAGGCAGACTGTCGGAAAGCTTGGTAGGCAGAAACTTAAATCCCTCCACCATAAAATCATCCACGAAAAAGCCCGTTATCAGGTTGAATATCGAATATCCGAAGAAGACGATCCACATAAGAAAATAAGTCGATGCAAGCGGCAGACTGACGCCGATTATTATTGCCGATATAAGCAAAAAGTCGGGCAGAGCGGAAGGGTTCACAACAGCGGTAACAATAATCGCAGGTATCAGAGCCGCAACGCTCATTATCAGCAAAAATACCTGCACAGCCCTCGTCCGCAGACACTTGTAAAGCCTGCTTGTGCGGATATAGACGCTCACATAAATATCCGAATACAACGATGACACGCCGAAAAATAGGAGCACTGTTATAAACGGTACGGTCGTCAGATAAAACGGATAATCATCACTGCCTCTTATTTCAGGCGCAACCGCCATCCCAACGGTTATCGCCACAATGACAGCGGCAAAGCATATGAGCCACACAATATTGACGGCAGTAAGCCTGAAAACACGCTTTATAACGAATCTAAGCGATAAAAGAAAATTCTTCATATCTTCATATACCTCCTCAGAACTGCCAGTTTTCCTTGATATAACGGCAGGCGGATACTGTTGATACAGCCGTTCCGACCGCTCCGACCACAGTTAATATAATGCTCGCAGTAAGTGCGGCAATGTAGCTTATATGGCTCGCCGCCGTTGCTGTTGCTGACAGAATAAACATAGCGACAAGCAACGTTATCATAAGAAGAATGCTTCTTGCGTTAGCGGTTTTTGTAGATACTAGCGGACGTATCAGAATGCCTGACAGAAGCGATGCGCCGAGTGAAAACAGCACCATAGGCGGCAGATCTGTAAGCTCAAGCTCACCGCCTGCAAGCGTGAAAATTCCGAGTACGAGCGATACTGCCACCGCAGTAACAGACGAGATTATAACAGAGCCTGCAAGCGACTTGCCGAACTTTTCTCCGCCGTGCTTTATCGTCCTTGCGTACTTACTGCCGTCAACCTTATAGTAAAGGTTTATGGCGTTGCCGTTTATTAATAGCGCACCTGCAAAGCCAATAACACAGCACACTGTGTTAAGGGCAGAATATGCAATATCGTCATTTTCCTCTGCGACAGCTGTGCTGTCGTCTGTGTTTTCTCTGTCGCTTTTTCCTGCGGCAGAGCCGGCTAAGAAGCCTATAACATAAATTGCCGCAACCATAACTATCATAATGAGTGAAACCTTGAACAGCGTGTTAGCATTGAATAAGCGTACCGATTTCATCATACTTATGCCTCCTTTTTAAGAGCAAGGCGTTTTTCTTCCGCAATCTTCATAAGGTCAATGCTAAGCTGACTTAATGTAGGACGTTCCGTAACAGCACCCAGTGCTTCGAGTTTCACCTTGTTTTCGGCTAAAGAAAGACCTGTCGCTGTGGACGATGAATGAGAAGAGCAGAGCAGAAGCGGCGATATTTTGTCAAGGCTTTCAGGCTCGGCACTGAGGGCAATATACTTGTCCTTTAAGTCCTCTGTGAAGCCCTGCTCGACTACCTTGCCGTTATCCATAAATATTACATAGTCTGCGGCATTCTCCATATCAGCTATGTTGTGAGTCGAGAAGATTATACTCCTTTCGCCGTTACCGCTGTCTATATAGTCACGGAAGCGGTCGCACAGCCTGTCACGCATAAGCGGATCGAGCGATGAGCCCGGCTCGTCAAGCACCAACAGATCGGTTTCTCTTGCAAAGGTTGACGCCAAGAACACTCTCATCTTCATACCGTCCGACATACTCGATAAAGGCTTTTTGCTGTTTTTCTCATCGGTAACGCCAAGCTCACCGAGAAGTGAATAAAATCTGTCCTTGCTGAATTTATCGAACGCAAGGCTCATAGAAAGTGCAATATCCCTCACCTTCCAGTTAGCCGGGAACATCGCCTGTGATGCACAGTAGCCGATGCGCTCCTTTACATTACCCTTGTCGGCATTATCGGTTTCTCCGAAATATGTCACCGTGCCGTCTGTCTTTGCGGTAATTCCGCAGATTATATCCATAAGTGTTGTTTTTCCTGCACCGTTTGCACCGATAAGCGCCGTTGCGAAGCCTTTCGGGAATGAAAGGTCAACAGGACCCAGCGAAAAATCTTTATATTTTCTGGTAAGATTACTTACCTTGATTACCTCTTCCATATTATCTCCTTTTAGATGAATCATTCAATACTGCCGAGTGTTTTCAGCACCTCGCATACCTCGTCAACGGATAGCCCCGCAAGCCTTGCACAGTCGAGTGCATCCTGCAGATGCTGTTCAAGAAGTCGCATATACTGCTCCTTTATCATACCCGTGTCCTGAGCGTTGACTATATAGCCCTTGCCCTGAACTGCGCTGACAAGTCCCTCCGAGCAAAGCTCCTCATAGGCCTTCATAGTGGTTATTACGCTGATTTTAAGCTCTTTCGCAAGTCCTCTTATCGAGGGAAGATATTCCCCGGCAGAAATCGTGCCGTTCATAATACGTTCCTTGAAATCGGCTGAGATCTGCTTGTATATCGGAATATCGGAATTAAGAAGAATTTTCATAGCTCCTCCTTTTCAGATTAGTAAGCTTACGTCACATAACAGGCAATTAAACTGTTTATGTGTTATATATACAGTATATACTGATACGGGCGATTTGTCAATAGGGAAAATGAAAAAAGTCGGGGAATTTCTTCTTCAGGTTGTAGAAAAAGTCTGTTTTTATAAAATAGTGCAAATTCTCTAACCCTAACCCCAAACCCCTTCCCCGTGGTGAAGGGCTGTGTATGCTTTGTTGGCTTTGCGTCCTGCAAAGCCCTTGTGCATACACGCCCGGCATCCATGCCGGGGCTGAGTGTGGGGCTACCGCCCCTAGTCCCTGTCGGGGGCTCCGCCCCTGCGACCCCATTTTTAAACAAGCAGGAGGTTTTTTGACAGACTGTTTCTTCTTTTCATAATTTTTTCACCCTCAGTTATTATTCAATTAACAAACAGGCGTTATAATTTAGCCATAGTCGAAGGAAAAGGATTTCCGACGGCGATAAGGCGAGTGCCTTGATAACCGCTCAGGCGGTACTATTATAGGAGCGCAGTTACCGCAGATTCGATACCGCTCCGGCTAAGTACAACGAAAGTTTATATACATCCCCTCGATCAATAAGCAGGAACTCCCCCGATGATAAGTCGGGGGAGTTCTTGTGTGCCTGCCGAAAAAACCATTGTTATTAAAGCTGTACAGCGAAATATATTGCCAACATCGCTTAAAACATTTTCCGTACCGACAAGACATTAATATTTTCGTGACCTTATCAGTACAACTGCACTGACATTAATCTTTCAATAACGCTCTATCCCTCGAAAAGCACTACCACACTTGCCATATGAACGCTCTGTTGGTTTCGCATCCTTGCGAAACTCTGGGCGTTCAACTTCGGGCATCCATGCCCGTCCCTTGTCAAAGGTGGAGTGCTGTCACCCCCGATAACATAACGGTTTACGCCCTCTCAGACGTAAAAAACGGTTCATCATAAATCATCACGCTGTGAATGACATATTTCACCTTTATTTTACACTTATTTACTGTTGCCGCTTTACTTGCCGCTTTACTTGACAGAACAGCAGTTTTTGTATTATAATAAAGGTTGAAATTGAATTATACCGCCATATCGGGCGTATGAAAGGACAACTCGCAAAATGGAAGAGAAAAAATATGACTTTTCTGCCATAGAAAGTAAGTGGCAGAAATACTGGGACGAGCATCAGACATTCAAGGCTGAAAACGGCAGTACCAAGCCGAAATTCTACGCTCTCGTAGAGTTCCCCTACCCCTCCGGCGCAGGTATGCATGTAGGTCATATCAAGGCTTATTCGGGCCTTGAGGTAGTCAGCCGCAAGAGAAGGCTTCAGGGCTACAACGTACTGTTCCCGATTGGCTTTGACGCTTACGGTCTGCCCACCGAGAACACCGCCATCAAGACCGGCGTTCATCCCCGTAAGGTCACCGATAACAACATAGTAAAATTTACCAGCCAGCTCAAGCGTGTCGGCTTCTCGTTCGACTGGTCAAGGGTCATCGACACCACCGAAGAGCGTTATTACAAGTGGACTCAGTGGATATTCCTCAAGATGTTCGAGCATGGCCTTGTATTCAGGGATAAGACGCTCGTAAACTACTGCCCGAGCTGTAAGGTCGTACTCTCAAACGAGGACTCACAGGGCGGTCACTGCGACATCTGCCACAGCGAGATAGTGCAGAAGACCAAGGAAGTATGGTACCTGCGTATCACCGAATACGCCGACAAGCTGTTACAGGGACTTGAAACGGTCGACTATCTGCCTAACGTAAAGCTCCAGCAGGAGAACTGGATAGGCAAGTCTACAGGCGCTTTCGTAAACTTCTCCATCAAGGAAAACGGCGAGAAGCTCCGCATCTACACGACCCGTCCCGACACGCTCTACGGCGTAACATTTATGGTTATCGCTCCCGAGCATCCCATAATAGAAAAGTACAGGGATTCTATAAAGAACATTGCCGACCTTGACGCTTACAAGGCAGAGTGCAGCAAAAAGAGCGAGTTCGAAAGGACACAGCTTGTCAAGGACAAGACGGGCGTAAAGATAGATGGTCTTACCGGCGTAAACCCCGTTACCGGCAAGGAAATTCCGATATACATTTCCGACTATGTAATGATGGGATACGGCACGGGCGCTATAATGGCGGTTCCTGCTCACGATACCCGTGACTATGAATTTGCGAAGAAGTTCGGCATTGATATAATCGAGGTTATCAAGGGCGGCGACATCTCGAAGGAAGCCTATACGGGCGACGGCGAGATGGTGAATTCGGGCGAACTGAACGGCATCACTAACAAGAAGGACGCTATCGAAAAGATGCTCGGCGTACTTGCAAAGCTCGGCTGCGGCGAAAAGGGCGTACAGTACAAGATGAAGGACTGGGCGTTCAACCGTCAGAGATACTGGGGCGAGCCTATCCCGATAGTACACTGCCCCGACTGTGGAATTGTTCCCGTACCTTATGAGGAACTGCCTCTGGAGCTTCCTCCCGTTGAGAACTTCCAGCCCGGTCAGGACGGCGAAAGTCCGCTTGCAAAGATAGATTCATTCGTACACTGCAAATGCCCCAAGTGCGGCAAGGACGCACGCAGAGAAACAGATACAATGCCCCAGTGGGCAGGCTCAAGCTGGTACTTCCTGCGTTACTGCGACCCCAACAACGACAAGGAATTTGCTTCACAGGAAGCGCTCAAATACTGGCTTCCTGTTGACTGGTACAACGGCGGTATGGAGCATGTTACCCGTCATATGATCTACTCACGTTTCTGGCACAAGTTCCTTTACGATATAGGCGAAGTTCCCACTCCCGAGCCTTATGCAAAGCGTACCGCACAGGGTCTTATCTTAGGTCCGGACGGCGAGAAGATGAGCAAGTCAAGAGGCAACGTAATCGACCCGAATGACGTTGTTGACGTATATGGCGCAGATGTTCTTAGAGTATACGTTCTGTTCATGGGTGACTATGAGCAGGCGGCTCCGTGGAACGACAGCAGTATGAAGGGCTGTAAGCGTTTCCTTGACCGTGTATGGAATCTTCAGAATATGCTTGTCCGTGGCGATGAATACTCAGACGAACTGAGAACATCAATGCACAAGACGATAAAGAAGGTCAGCGAAGATATTGAGAAGATGAGATTCAACACGGCTATTGCCGCTATGATGTCGCTTATCAACGAGATCACCGCAAACGGCAAGATTAACGATGCCGAGATGAAATCGCTGCTGATACTCTTGAATCCCTTTGCTCCCCACATCACCGAGGAAATGTACAATTCACTCGGCTACGGCATACTGAACGAAGCGCAGTGGGTAACATACGACGAGGCGCTCTGCGTTGACAGCACCGTTGAGATAGTAGTTCAGCTGTGCGGTAAGATAAAGGCTCGTATAAACGTGCCTACAGCCGCCGACAAGGACGAACTGCTGAAGATGGCAAAGGAAGCTATCGCACAGTCGCTTGAAGGCAAGACGATCCGCAAGGAGATAGTTGTTCCCGGCAAGCTCGTAAACATTGTTGCAAACTGATAATATAAGAATAATACAAAACCGCTCCCGGAGTGTTACGGGAGCGGTTTTTAGTTTAGTCTGTATGCTTTTAAGGAGGCGATGGCAATGGCGATTTTCGAGGAATAGTGAGGGTTTGGGAGGTTGGTGCGGATGGGGAGCAATCCCTCCGGTAGTCGCCCGAATTCTTTTGGGCGACAGCACCTCACCTTTGACAAGGGAGGCAAGAATATGGTGCGAGGCTAAGGCTTTACTACTCTACCAAAATGACAACGAAAGAATATATCATACCAAAAAGTATATAAATTATGCAGAAAGTGGCATAAATCGCAATCCTTTCTTGCCTCCCCTCGAAAAAGGGGAGGTGGCACGGCTGATAATTTTTTCTGGCTTGCTGTACAGTATTCAGATAGTCCTGCCTTTACAATTCTGAAACTATTCCGAGCCGTGACGGTGGGGATTGAAATTGATAGGAGTACTATCTTCAAATCTTCTAAGCAAACACAATCCCCACCGTCTTGACGGCAAAAAGTATAGCAATTTTGGAAACAGTCCGGTAAATTACAAAATGAAGATGATATAGAATAACGGTTTTGCAATGCCGTCAAGCCACCTCCCCTTTTTCGAGGGGAGGCAAGTTTAGTGCGGGGCAAAGGGATGGTGGCGATTTTGCGATGGTTGTGGGGATAGAGAGGTTCGGTGCAACGGGAGGAGCGAGCTCCTCCCCTACGAAAAGCGAGAGGGATAGTGCGGATGCGAAACAAGCAGAAACCGGTTTTCGTTTAGTCTATATACTTTCAAGTGCGTAGCCTTTGCCTCTTTCGTAGGTGATAGTCACATCTGCTTTGTTATCATCGAGTTTTTTATTAAGCCGTGAAACCGCCGTGAACAGTGCATTTGCGTTGTCGGAATACGGCAGACCCCACACGTTTTCGTACAGTTCGGCTTTCGGCACTGTACTGCCGATATTACGGGCAAGCATAAGCAGTATCGAGAACTCTTTCTGGGTAGTGAGCAGGTCGTTGTCGGCAAAATATGCCGCCATTGAAACCGTATCAAGTCTGAGCCTTCCGAACGAGATATAACGCTTGTCTTTCCGTACTGAGCGAAGCCTTGCCTCTACCCTTGCAATAAGCACCTGAATATCGTAGGGCTTCGGCAGATAATCATCGCCGCCTGCTCTCAGCGCCGTTATAATATCATCGTTTTCGCTGAGTGCGGACAGAAACAGTATCGGAATATCGTATTTTGCCTTTATCTCACGGCAAAGCGATATTCCGTCGCCGTCAGGGAGCATTATATCGAGTATCACAAGATCGACATCGTTATTCGACAGCATATAACGGCACTGCGCCGCATCTGCCGCCTCAAGAACGCTGTAATCCTCCATAGAAAGACACGAACTGTTTATCTTCATTATATGCGGATTGTCCTCTACAAGCAGAATCGTACTCACTTTGCATCTTCCTTTCCACACGGTACGGTAAAGCGGAACACCGCTCCGTTTTCACTGCTGTCTGCGGTTATTTCGCCGCCTGTCGATTCTATAATATCACGGCAGATATAAAGTCCCAGCCCATTTCCGCCGTCCGTGCTGTAGCCTTTGTCAAACAGATGTGCAAGTGCCTCACGGGATATTCCCGTTCCGGTATCGGATACCGTGAACACGGCGAAATTATCACCGTCGGCGGATTTTTCTGCCGAAAATATCACTGTTCCGTTCTCGGTATGCTTGCCCGAATTTACAGCCAGATTTATAAGCACCTGAAGCAGCATTTCACGGTTTGCTATTATATCAGGGCAGTTATCCGCCCTTGTGACAAGCCGGTTGCCGTGCTTTGCAAGTATAGGTCTGCAAACCGCCGCCGCATCGGAAAGAACGTCCCTTGCGGCAAACCTGCTAAGCTCCATTGCTGTGACCTCGTTATGAGATACCGAGAGCAGCTTTGTCACCATATCGGACAGACGCTGAGCCTCGCTTGAAATCGTTTCAAGGTTTGACAATGTTTCATCGTTTACGACATTCTTTTCTATCTGTTTTTCGGTAAGCTGTGCGTATCCGCTCATTACCGTGAGCGGAGTTTTCATTTCATGGGCGATATTGTGCATAAAATCGGTTTTCAGCCTGTCGAGCTTTTCAAGCGTTTCATTCATTTGGGTGACCTGCGATTCACGCTGTTTCGATTCGTCAAGGCGGCGCTCTGTTCTGGAAAGATTTATAGTAAGCATGACCGCATTACAGAACACGAACAATATAGTCGCATAGGAGCGGATATAGAATATCTTCGTGAAGTAGGTAAGCCCTTCTATCAAATAAACGACTGTGGTAAGTACAACGGTTGAGCATACTATAATGCTGTCGATGTAGCCCATAAGCCTGTGTTTTACCGCCGTAACACAGATATATACAGAAGAAAGAATCAGATATACCGCCATAACAGCGCCTGCAACAACGGTAAAATGCGTATAAACGGTTGACGGCGTAAAGATGTAGAACAGCAATATCGCACCTGCCGAGCATATAGAGGTCACAACAAAACGCTTATGCGGTCTTAATCCGAGTGCGGCAAAGGCATAGAGCAGTATAAACACGAAGTAAAGTATATTCGTGATGTATTCGAGCTTATGCTCAGTGTACCAGTCAAGATAGGGGAACAGTACGCCTATCTGCTTGCTTTCATATATGAGATAATGCAGAGCCGCAGTAAGACAGGTGAGTGAAAACCACATCATACTGCGTTTTCTGTTTCCGAGAAGGAACATTCCGAAAAAGAATATTGCCATAGCGAGCAAAGTTCCTGCAATAAGTCCGTCACAAACGGTCTGTGCCCTTTCATTTGCGGATATAAGCGGAGCTTTTGCAAGGCACAGCTTTTGTATCGTGCCTGTCCTGTGATTAAACCATGCGTGACGGATTATTATCTCCGCAGTATCCGCCTGTGCGGTGAAATATAGCGTGTATCTGTCTGTCGCAGGGACAAATTCTTCGGCATTGTCGGACACCTTACCGACCTCGCTGAGCAGTTTTCCGTCAATATAAACCTGTTGCGCATAGGTCGCCGTTTCTCCGGAAAGTCCGTAGGCGACACCTTTTTCAAGGGGCAATACTATGCGGAATGTGGCATATTTATCATCGGGATCGCCCTGCGATATATCGCCTTTTGCAAAATCGTCCGGAGTATACAGCCGTCCTGTGTAATATTCGCCGGAGGATATATCTATACCGACGCCTTGCTTTGACAAATCGACATCAGCTATTTTGTCCGCAGACGGTATATCGACAGATTCCGGCATTGTGCCTGCGGTAAGAAGATAGAAAAACAAAGAAACAATTATTATAAACAATACGCAGACAAAAGCTGTTTTGGCATTTCTCCGCACATTTCCGTTCATACTATCACCCTCTTGTATTTTACTCCGCTTTTTCGGCAGATACGGCTTTCTTGCCGAATTGTAAGAAAATTCTTATTCTATTTTAACACAAAAAAGGAAAGCCGACAAGGAGAATACGCAAAATAAAATATTAACAAGCAAAAAAGTCTTTTCTTTTTCGGCGATATGTGATACAATAATAGGGAACATATTTAAAAATCTCCGATGAAAAGGAACGGAATAAATTATGAAGAAGATATTACGCTTTGCATCTGCCTTACTTTGCGGGGCTATGCTGTTATGCTCGCTTTCCGTTACCGCTTTTGCGGAAAACGACGACGAGGTATATGATTTTGACCCGAACACCGACAAGATATACAGCGAGGCTGTGTATATGGTCAACACCGATACGGGAGATGTGGTGTACAAGAAGAACGAGAGCAAGAAAATGTACCCTGCTTCAACCACAAAAATAATGACCTGCATAATTGCGCTTGAGCATCTGTCCGAGGGCTCTTTATCAAAGAAGGTGGAAGTGCCTTATGACTGCTTCAACGATTTCTACGAGGACCCGAACTACAGTGACCCGTCAAATGCGGCGATAGAGCCGCTGCAGGACAACCTGACATACAAGGACTGTCTGTATGCGCTTATGCTCCCGTCTGCCTGTGAAGCGGCAAACATTCTTGCCTATAATATAGGCGGAGGAAGCATCACAAAGTTTATCGGAATGATGAACGAAAAAGCGAAGGAGCTTGGCTGTACCGGAACAAACTTTGTGAACGCACACGGTCTGCATAACGACAACAACTACACAACTGCGGAAGACCTGTATAAAATGACAAAATACGCCTACGACAAGTTTCCGCTGTTCAAGAAAATAACAAGCACCTATGAATATGAGATGCCGAAAAATGACGCTAACCCAGACGGCTACTCTATTTACAGCACTATCTCACTTCTTCGTCCCGGCAGTGTTTACGAATATGAATACGCATACGGCACAAAGACGGGTACTACGGACGAAGCCGGAAGATGCCTTGTTTCAGCCGCTAAGAATCAGTACAACTATATCCTTGTGACGCTCGGCGCACCGGTAAAGGACAAGAACGGAGAATACTATGACGACTGGTATTCGATGGTGGACGCACTCAACCTCTACAAGTGGGCATTCACAAACTTTGAAATGGCTACTGTAGTAAATAAGGACGAGCAGATAACCGAAGTCAAGGTCGAAATGGGAGAGAGCGCAACGCACGTTATACTGACACCCGAAAGCGACTACACGGCGCTTATGCCGAAATCGGTAAAGGAATCGGGAGTGCAGAAGGTCTTTAAGGCATACGAAAGCGTACAGGCTCCCGTGAAAAAGGGTGATATACTCGGCGTAATGGACGTTAAATTCAAGGGCGAAACTATCACCACGATGAACCTTGTGGCAAACAACAATGTTGCCAGATCGGACGTGGAATATTATATAGAAAAAGCAAAGGACGAGTTCGACAAGCCGTGGTTCAAGGTTTCGGCTGTCGGAATAGTTGTACTGCTTATCTGCTTTATCGTTACAAGAACGATAGAAAACTCCAAGCGCAGAAAGCTGGCATCAAAGGAGAAGCGCCGCTTTGAAAGCTACGCTAAAAGACGCTGATGCAAGGTGTTAATATAATCTGCCTCGGCAGACTGAAGGAAAGCTATCTGAGAGATGCCTGCAAGGAATATGAAAAGCGGCTCGGAGGCTCCTGTATGCTGAAGATATATGAGCTTGAGCCTGTCGCACTGCCGAATGAGCCGTCTGACAGGCAGATAGAGGACGCACTCGAAAAAGAAGCTGAAATGATAGAAAAGAAGCTCGCAAAGAACGCTTTGACGGTTGCTATGTGCATTGAGGGAAAGCAGCTTTCAAGCGAGGAGCTTGCCGCTAAGCTGAGTGATACGGCGGTGCAGGGAAAGTCGGCGGTGAACTTCATAATCGGAAGCTCGTTCGGGCTTGCACCGAAGATAAAGGCGATGGCTGATATAAAGCTGTCGATGTCGAAGATGACGTTTCCGCATCAGCTTGCAAGGGTGATGCTTCTGGAGCAGATTTACAGGGCGTATAGTATTATTGCGGGGAAAAGGTATCACAAATAAATACCATAACAGCTTCAATGCGATTTCCATAAATGGGGGTGTACCATGTTCACAAACGACAAGTCGGCACTTTTGCAATCATTGCTTTTTCCTGTGTTAATTATTATATGGGGCATTGCACGCACTGTTACCGACTTTCTTTATGCGGGCGGAATTTCAGCGTTTACACGGCTTGACGCTTTGTGGCGGTATGTTTGCTTCGGAGCTATAATATGCAGTGTAATTGCAATAATTATAACACTCTGTGGAAAGGTCGATACGTCACGTTACTTTTTAAAAAGGCTTATAGGCACATGCGGACTGGTTGTTTTATACGGCGTTGCAATGAGCTTCGCCACAAGTATGCTTCCTGCCGTGTTCATCGGAATTGCGGGTATTGCTTATCAGATACTCAGAGTGCAGGACGATGATTCAAGTAAAACGGAGCGTGCGGTACTTATGCTGTCTGACCCGGCTATTCATCTTACGGTGTTCTGGGGGATCCAATGGGTATCTGAATTTGTTAAAACGGAATAATATAAGGCGGAACAGCATAAAAACCGTTCCGCCTTTTCTGTATATAATATGCAAAGAAAAACCGCTTTGGTAATCAAAGCGGTTGGCACGCCAAGAGGGATTCGAACCCTTATTACCCCAAAAGTTTTTCTATGTTATCAGCAATACGAACCTTAAATTCTTCCATCGCAGATGGAAAGGTGTGCTGATAGACCTTTTCAATCATGTCAGTCGATGAATGCCCCATTAATTCCGCAATATATTTCTGTGGTATTCCAAGCAATAATGCTTGACTGGCGTAATAATGTCGCAAAGAATAGAATCTAAATATATGTAGCCCGTGTTTACGAAGAAATGAATTCCAATCACGGCTTATTTTATTTGAAGATATAACGCAAATCCGTTTTTTATCCGGAGTATTCATGAGTTTATCTCGCAGTAAGGGCGATATTGGTATTGTCCTATATCAGGCGTATGACTTAGGCGGCTTATATACTTCTCTGCCATGCTCATTTATTACAACTGCTTTGCGAATTTCTAATCCGTCAGCGGTAATGCAATCCTTTGTCAATGCACATATTTCCGAAGGACGCAATCCACATTGACTGGCTAATAAAAATGGAATCTCAAGCTCTGTATTTTTGATTAGTTTGTATATTACTTTTATTTCGTTTTCATCCGGTACATAAAATGATGATTTTATCTTTTGCGGTAGTGATATACGATAGACAAAATCGGGAGCGAACATTTGCAAAGAGGCGTGCAATAAACCATACGCATTACGTACCGTTTTAGGTGAATAACAATAAGATAATTTATTGATTGCTCGCTGAATAAGTTCCTGGTCAAGTTTAGCTATCTTAACGTCGTGCAAAATATACAAATAACGCTGATTTGCTTTTTTGTAACCGTAGATAGTAGATGGGGATAAAACAGCGGTTTTGCTTTCTATATAGCGATCTATCGCCTGTTTTACAGTGATATTTTTGTTATTATTCATTAAATCCTCTCCATTTCCAATTAATTTGATTATTATATCATAATTTGAGATGTTTATCAAATATTATAAAGCACGGCTCGTCCGTGCTTTCTGCTTTTAAAAAGGAGGTGAGCTGATGCCTGCAAAGATAATTGATTTTACTGCGCCGCACAAACGAAAAACCGAAAGTGAAATCAGAATATCAGAAGTCGAGAAGATGGCTCTCGATAAGAAGATGAGTTACGGACAGTATGTTGCAATGCTTGAAGAAGAAAAGAAAAAAGGCTATGACACAAGAAAATAGAACAATATGGTGCGACAGGAATGTCCTGTGCGATACGGTGTCGCACCTATATGAGAGCAAAAGCAACCTGCGGCAGTGCAACTCTGCCGGCTCTCAACGGTCGGAACACAAGTTAGTGTTATGATGGGAATGATTTGTGTTCCGAAGTGCATCGGGCGATGATAGCTACATCGAGGACGGAAAAGTAAGCCTGCCGTCCTTTCCCGGTGCTTATTATTTTTTAAAAAGGGGCTTAATTTTGTAGCTGCTTTATGCAGCAGAAAGAGGTTTACTGTTATGAAAATGATTGCATTTTACAACAACAAAGGCGGAGTCGGAAAAACTTCCACGGCGATCAACATAGCTTATACACTATCCCGTCGTCAAAATCGTATTCTTTTGGTTGACTTTGACGGACAGTGCAACAGCTCACGTTTTTTCACTGACTTAGCAAATGATGAATGTGGCTGTGAAAGTGCCATCGTCAATGCGGAAGAAATGCCGCTGATCAAAAGCACACGTTATGACAACATTGATATAGTCACGTCATCGGTGCGTATGAACTCAATATCAAATGATTTCGCCAACTTGTCCGATGAAGAAAAGCAAACAAATATAATAAAATTTCGGCAGTCGGATTATGACTACATAATAGTAGATATGCCGCCGGCAATGAACGACTTTACAGAACACGTTCTAACAGTATGTGATTATGTCTATGTCCCTATTGAGCTTGGGACATTTGCGGTTCAGGGACTTGCAAGGGTAACACAAAAAATCGCAAATGCCGGAACAAAATATGCTTGCTTCGCATCGAAATATGATAAAGGCAACAAAGCAGATCGTGAGTTGCTCGAAATAATGAAAAAGAACCTTGGTGATAAAGTATTGAATACCGTTGTTCCGTTCTCCAGAGCTATAAAGAACAGCATAAGCTACAGAATAACAGCTTCGGAGTATATGGCTTGGATAAATCCTGCACGCTGCTACGAGCAGCTTGCTAACGAAATTATCCACTCTGTTGAACAGTAAAGATTATCAAGGAGGAATTAAAATGGCGAAAAAATTTGCTTTTGATGACGCAATAACAACAGATATTAAAGGTGCAGCATCAAATAGCTACATTGATAATATAAAGATGATTAAAATTGCCGACATCGAAACAAATGCAGAAAACTTTTACTCTCTGCCGGATATTGAAGATCTTGCGGAGGACATCGACCGTCAGGGACTGATCCATAGTCTGGCTGTTGCGAAAATTTCTTCCGAGAAATATAAACTAATCAGCGGTCACAGAAGATTAACTGCAATCAAGCTCTTAATCGAAAACGGCAAATGGAATAACGAAACTGTTCCGTGTTATGTGATAACAGCAAAGAAATCTGATGCAGAAATGAATCTTGATCTGATAATGCTTAATCATACTCAGCGCAAATACAGCGACTCCGATATTTTTAAGGAACATGAGGAGCTGAAAAAAATATTCTCTCAGCTTGAAGCTGACGGTGTTGAAATTAAGGGTAGACTTCGAGAAAAAATTGCAAAGGCAATGCACGTTTCATCTGCACAGATCGGAAAGATCGAGAACATAAAAAACAATGCAATTGATTCTGTTAAAGCGGCGGTTGAAAACGGAGAGCTTTCTATTTCGACAGCAAATGAAATTGCAAAACACAATACCACGAAACAGCAGGAGATCATATCATCTCCGATAGAAAAAATTAAAACAGCTGACGTCCGCAGCATAAACAAAACGCTTTTGAGGATGGCAAAACCTATTCAGTCGCAGAGTTCGATCGAATTATGGAACAAGCCGACAGAGAAAAGCAAGACGGTTGGCAAATAGGTATTGAGAAATACGGCTCTGCCGAAGAGTGGAAAGCACAGGACGAAGAGAGTTATTACAATTACCTGGGATATGATAAAACTAAATTCACCGTTAATATGCCAAACGGCAAAAGCATAACGGAAAGGCAGGATATAGGCGACGGATACGGTGGTGTGATCAGCTTCTTCCGCAGCTTAAAGTCATTGCAGGGATACGTTCCTTTACTTGAAGTTCAGCGTGAAATCGACAATGCGATAATTGCCGATAACGATAATACAAAGTATCGGTATACAATTGGCGATACCGTTTTCATCGGAGCGTCCGAATACAGTATTACAGCAATAGACGATCAACGGGTTATGCTCAGTGATACTAACGCTCCTTTTTTCAACAAAGAATATGACAGAGCCGAATTCGACCAAAAAATCAAAGAAAACTCGCTAAATGAGCATTTGAAGGTAACTTCATTACCTGAAGAAAGTACCGAAATAATTAATGCTAAAGCCGAACCCGAAGCAGAATATGAAGATGCTTTTTTATTGACCGAGAACAAGAAAGCGTTACTTGGATGTACTTCAACCCCGATAGCAATGCCGGCGGTCAGTATGTTACGAATACACTCTCTTTTGATGAAATCAGAGAAGCGGCACAAAGCCACAAGTCGGCAGATGACTTCTTCGATTATCTCGGCAGTATTGCAAATCAAACTCTTTCAGATGTAGGCACAGAATGGTTTGAAGAAGCAGAAAAAGAATTTCATACAACACCTGATTTTTCCGACTGCTCTTCCGCCACAATGGAAGCACTCATCGAAAATGTCGGTAAAACCAATACGACAGTCACGAATATCGAAATCCACGATGATATATCCGACAAAGAACAAAAACCGGTTGCTCCTGCTTGGGAACAGAGGAAAAAGTCAAAGGTAAAGAGCTTCGACTTGCACCCCGATGTTCCGATGTCAGAGCGAAATAACTTTGATTTGCGTTCCAATCCCGTTGAACAAGTAGGCAAGAAAGAACGCTTTCGTAGAAATGCAGAAGCAATAAAGGTACTCAAAGAATGTAAGTTTGAAAACAGATTTGCCACACCCGAAGAACAACTCGTCCTGTCTAAATATGTCGGCTGGGGCGGTTTGCCCGAAGCCTTTGACGAGAATAATTCAGCGTGGGCAAATGAGTTTGCAGAGCTTTATACTATACTCTCACCCGAAGAATATGCCGCCGCAAGAGAAAGTACACTGACCGCCTTTTACACCCCTCCCGATGTAATCAATGCCATATACAAGGCAATGGAACAGATGGGATTTAAGGAGGGTAACCTGCTTGAACCGTCCTGCGGTATCGGTAACTTCATCGGTATGCTGCCAAAGTCAATGAAAAGCACAAAGATTTACGGCGTTGAGATTGATACAATCTCGGCAGGCATTGCACAGCAGCTTTATCAGAAATCTTCAATAGCGGCACAGGGATTTGAAGAAGTGAATGTGCCGGACAGCTTCTTTGACGGAGTTATCGGCAATGTTCCGTTCGGTGATTTCAAGGTGCTTGATAAGAGATACGATAAGTATAATTTCCTTATCCACGACTATTTCTTTGCAAAGTCTTTGGATAAGTTACGTCCCGGCGGTATTATGGCTCTTGTTACAAGTAAAGGCACGATGGAGAAGACAAATTCATCTGTCAGAAAATATATAGCACAAAGGGCAGAACTCCTCGGCGCAATCAGACTGCCGAATAATACCTTTAAGGGTAATGCAGGTACAGAGGTTGTGTCAGATATTTTATTCCTGCAAAAGCGTGACAGGCTCGTTGATATTGAACGGGATTGGGTTCATCTTGACACTGACGAAAACGGTATCACAATGAACTCATATTTTGTACAGAATCCGGAAATGATACTCGGCGAGATGAAAACCGTAAGCGGTCGCTTTGGCGAAGAAGTAACCTGCGTGCCGTTTGAAAATGCCGATCTTTCAGAATTGTTATCGGAAGCGGTAGCAAATATACACGGAGAGATTTCCGAATATGAGGTAACCGATGAGCTTGAGGAAGAAGATAATTCGATTCCTGCCAACCCTACGGTAAGAAATTTTTCTTACACGGTAGTGGACGATAAAATCTATTTCCGTGAAAATTCCCGTATGTCGCCTATAGAGGTATCGGCAACTGCCGAAAACCGAATTAAGGGTATGATCGGAATAAGAGATTGCGTTCGCAATCTGATAGAACTACAATCAGAAGACTATCCCGATGAAGAGATAAAGGCAGAACAGGCAAAGCTTAATGCGGTTTACGACACTTACGTTAAAAAATACGGTCATATCAACAGCAGAGCTAACAAATCTGCTTTTGGCGATGACAGTTCTTTTGCACTTTTATCTGCCCTTGAGATAATCGGCGATGAAGGTGAATTTGAACGTAAAGCGGATATATTCTTTAAGAGAACGATAATGCCGCATAAGCCTGTTACACAGGTTGATACGGCAAGCGAAGCACTCGCTGTGTCTATCGGCGAAAAAGCTATAATTGATATGGAATACATGAAACGTCTGACCGGAAAAGAGGAAGATGAGATTGTCAACGATCTAAAAGGCGTAATTTTTTTAAACCCTCTTTATAACGGAAATGACGATAATCAAGTTAAGTATTTCATGGCAGATGAATATTTGTCCGGCAATGTCAGAGAAAAGCTTGCAATCGCCAAAAAGTTTGCAGAAGCCGATTCTTCATTCAACATTAATATCGAAGCGTTAGGAAAGGTTCAGCCTGAAGACTTGACAGCAAGCAAAATATCTGTACGGTTAGGCTCGACTTGGTTGCCGATCGATGTTGTACAACAATTCGTTCACGAATTTTTAAATACACCGGCTTATGTCAAAAGCAGTATAGTTGTACACTATTCACAGTACACAGGTGAATGGAGCATTGACGGGAAATCATACGACAGAAGTAATGTTAAGGCTTATAACACATACGGTTCGGGCAAAGCATTCTCAGCGGCACTTATCGTTAAAGACGGAAAAATCGACTTTGATTTTCCCGCACAATCACAAAAACGCAGTAAGTAGGTTTTACTATGAGCGTTCTTATAACAATTTTATTAGCTGTAATTATAACACAGGCATTCCGCATTCGCCGTCTGAAAAAAGAAATTATCAAGCGAGATACTGCCGATGAATTCAGTAGGCAATGGTACTGGATAGAAGATAAAAATAACAAGCAACGACAACCTCTGAAAAAGAGGAAATCGTTGCTTTCTTTTTTAAGGAGCTTTTTATGAGTTATTCTAAATCTAAACCAAGTAACTACGTTACAAAAGAGCAAATAGAGCGTGCAAGAAATGTAGATATGGTAGAATTTCTTGAAAGAACAGAAGGCTTCAGCGTAAAGAAAAGCGGTAACGGCTACCGTTGCGATGTTCACGACAGCCTTTTTATTACAAACGACCGAAAAGGGTGGTATTGGAACAGCCGTGACGAGGGCGGCAATAACGCTATTGCGTTTTGTATGAAAATATACGGACAAAGCTTTACCGAAGCCGTTAAATCGCTTTGCGGCGATATTCAAATGGAATATTCACCCAAATATAATACGAAAAAGAAATCGTCAGAAGAAAAAATCGAAGCTCATCGACTTATACTGCCTGAACAGGATCACAAGGAAAACGGACAGCGAAATTACAGCAATGTTATCGCATATTTGTGCAAAACCCGTGGACTGGAGTATAACATAGTAAATCAGCTGATCTATGACCGTAAGTTATATCAAGGTATCGGTTACAGCGGTCTTCAGCTTGTCGGATATGACAGTTCGAACACTCCGTTTTATCGTTTTAAAAACGATATACCCACAAACGCACCGGAATATGTTACCATAGAGCTTCAGGCACAGAAACAAAAAGGTGAGAAATATATTTGTGAAGGGTTTAGCGGTGAACATATACCGGAGCTTATCGAGCGTGGCATTACTAAAAAATATGTAAATATGATCGCCGTAAACGGCGACGGTATTATGTCACGCTATGCGTTTTGTCGTTCTGTATCTGATAGCTCTACATACCGTGTCGATTTGCCGGGAAGCGATAAAAAATAATCGTTTTCTTTACTTGGTACAAATAAGAATAAGCTGTATGTTTTCGAGTCTGTAATTGATATGCTGTCCTATGCGTCCTTTTACGCTATAAACAACGGACAGGACGCTTGGCAGCAGTTGACTATGCTATCGCTCGGCGGCAAATCAGATGTTGCTCTTGACGAGTTTTTAAAGAATAAGCCTATTGCCGAAATAACGTTCTGCCTTGACAATGATGATGCAGGTAAACACGCTACTGAGCAGCTTAGCGACAAGTATGCTCTGAAAGGATATGCTGTTTCAAAAGATATACCATTAAACAAGGACTTTAACGATGATTTAAAGGCGTTCAGAGCGTTGAATGAGAAAAATACTGTACAAGCAACAAAACCGCTTAAACGTTAAAATACAACAAAATACAAGGATGTGTGAAAATGAAAAGTTATTTTCTGCTGTCTAACTCGGTTATTACCTCAAACGAGCTGACGCATAACGAGTTTGCAGTTTATACATACCTGCTTTCTGTTTATTCAAATATCCGAAGCAAAGCAGGACACGAATATAAGCGTGTAAGACAGCAGACTATAGCTTCACACTGCGGTATAAAGTCTACGCAGACAGTATCCAAGATAACCGATAGCTTAATGAGAAAGGGCTACATTACACACATTTTAGCGGCTTACCGCAAGGATAATCGCAAGGGAACATATACATATGTTTTAAATCCCGAAAAGAATAAGGTGTCGGCTAACTATACGCGAATAGGACGAACTGTGTTCGGCAAAAGCTTAACAGCGATCGAATTGCGCTTATATATCCTTATTATTAAATCGCTTGACAGCAAGCTCGGTTACTGCTTTAAAAGCTTCAACGACCTTGCCGATGAGCTACGCATAAAGCGTGATACCGCTATGAAAATAATCAGCAATCTTGTCAATCTGCGTCTTATACGTAAACAGCGTAAAATGCGTTATGACAACAGCAAAGTTTATGCGGACAATTCATATAGTACAAAGGTTATCAGATTTATCAGGAAAAGAAATAAGCCCGGATCACACCCCGGGCTTATCTCATTTAAAAACATTCATAAGCACACTGATAATCCTACAATCACAGAATTAAACAGCCTGCGTAATTATAATAACGCTATCGGCAGCATTTGTCAAGTGGGTAAATGTGTTTACTTAATTGTTTTTTTGAAAAACAGGGGTAGCCCCCCGAATTTAAGGTCTATACAATACCCAGTTATACTACCTTCAGAAAGACAGAATATCTTTTATATACGAATATGATACTGCTATATTAAAGATATATGCGGGACTTTTTCGGATTTTGTTTGTCCTTCCGGATTAAGTTTTCTGAATTTTTCGGTATCGGACTTGCAGGAGTTATTGTTGTTATACCGCTTGTATAATGGATTTATAGCTTTTTTATTTCTGAAGGTTAATTTTAAGATATTTTTGACCATTTTAATTAAAGGAGTTTCGTCATGAATATTGATATATTCAAAACTTTAGAAAACAAACTTTCAGCTGCTTATAAAAACAATAATTTGCTTTTCATTGCAAATATTAATACAGCTGATGATTATGAACTCTTGACAAATTTACAAAAAGAGGATATGATTATTATAGCTGAAAAATATCAGTATGATATTTACAGAAAAATCGGCATAGGAATAATTTCACCTAAAGATATGTCATTTAACAGCTGTGCTTTGAAGTGCGGTTTTTCTGCCTGTTATCTTCATTTTGCTCATTTGTAGCTGCTGACTTTTTACTTTGTGTTTTGCTCAGCTCTACAATATCATATTAAAACCGTTTACCTATCTTCTCTACCGCTTTCTTTACGCCTTCACCTCCCGCAACCAATATCAAGCCTATGAAAATTATCACGGTGATAATGAGATTAGCAGGTGACGCGCTTCTCTCTGCGGTGCCTGAAAGGTACGGACATATCCATATCACGACAAAGCTTTCGCTGACAACGCAAAGCCCCAAGGGTAGAACAAATAACAGAATATTTACCGAAAAGGCGGTTATAAGATTAGCCGATAGCTTTGATACACACAGCATAAAAAAGCCGCAGGCGAGCATAGAGAAAAACCGTATCAGGTATACCCGAATTATGTATTGCAATATTGTTTCGTTTGTTTGCATACCGTAAAGTGCCGTAATACTCTGTAAGGGTGCGTCTAAGAATGAGAGCTTGTAATTGTTCATTACGAAAACAAATTCGGGTAGCCATACCGCTACAAATACTATTGCAGAGATAACAAGAGTTATTACGCCGTCTATGGCAAAGCGCTTGATTCTGCCCTTTTCTGTAGTACGTAGGAGCTTTGTCAGTCCTCTCTGATTATCAAATGCTATCATAGGCGATATACACAGCACAAGGGCTATAGTAGCGAGTATACACATAAGGAAGTCGTCCTTATAGCCGTTTACCGACAAAAGACGGTTAAACCCTTCTTCAAAAACGAGCTGTAGGTTGCTATTTTTATCAGACTTAATAACCGACACACGGTCACATATCTTATTAAATGCATTCTCATAGTCAAGCTTTTTTGTAATATCGTTCAATTCCTTATTGTAGCTTTCATAATCCGATTCAGCGGGTGTCTGCGTCAATAATTCTTCATAGCGTAGCTTTATATTTTCAAATTCCAGCTTTTCATTTTCCAAAAACAACAGAGTTTCATCCGTCACTTCCCCGCCTATCTGTGCTACATAACTGTCGTAGCGTTTTTGCTCGGAATCGTAGCCTGCACTCATATTCTGATAATTGCAGAACCCAATAACAGCGACAACAACAAGAACAAGCAATGCTTTTCCCGCTATTGCCGTTTTATATACCTCGTTTACAACAAAATTTGCCGAGAGCTTGCGCTTTACCGTAATATATGAAAAGATTTCCGATATTTTACCTGAAGCCGATATAGCGCGTCTTGAGCAATAAACCGCAAAATAAATAAGCAAAGCCATGATAAGAATTATTACTGTTGTAATTACACAGACGGTAAGAGCCGATACGGGCTTTCCAAAAATGTTTAAATGATAATATCTGTAAAATAACTGATGTGGACTTATAAAACAGCAGAAATTTATGTATTTTAATATGTTGTATGCCGATATATCACTTATAGAAGTATAAAGCCATATCGAAACACCACTACAAACAGAGATAACAGCAAACGCCGCCGCAACATTTTTAAGGAAAGTACATATAATCATCATTACAACAACGACTATAAAAAAGGCTGATGTTTTGAATAAAAAGTGGATAACAAGATACTCTCCCACGGTCATATTTATATTGCATAGCGTAAACTGCGGGATTGACTGAATACATCTTGATAAATCGCCAAGCCCGAAGCGAATAGTACCTGTAAGCAATACCATACCGTATAACAACACAGCCGAAGTAACGGTAAGCAAAAAGCAGGCTATCAGCTTTGCTCCTGCACTGTGAATACGCCCTTTGGGAGTTTGTCTTATAACCGCCGCCATGCCTGTCATTTTGTCGCGACAGCATACAATAACCGTCAGCATAAGCACAAAAACAAGCATCATTAAATCGGTATCTGCGCTGTTTATATAGCGTTCTGTTCCGTAGTCGGGATAAAAGGACGGTTTATTTTCAATTACATTGTTGTATGCTGTGAAAATATCCTTGAAGCTAAGCTGTGTAAAGCTGTTTTCCTTAGAAAAAACCGATGGTTTTGAACGCTGTTCGGCTTCGCTTTTGATATTCCTGATTGTGGTATTGTAGTTTTTTACCCGATTTAATTTATCCTCATATTTCTTGTCCGGAAATATATTCTGTAGCACATTGTCTTTTATATATTTGTTTGCAATACTCTCTGCGACAGACAGCTTTTCCTCTTCCGATGTAGATAAATATACCTTGTTAATTTCACGAATACATTCATCGGGTACGCCAAGGACAGGCGTATATGTTGCCGAAAGAGCTAAATTCAGCAAAAACAGTGCTACAAACAATATTAACAGCACTTTGCTTTTTAACGCTTTGTAAAGCTCATACAGAGCTATTTTCATCTATAGCACCTCCTGCCGTGTTTTTCTCGGGAAAGTGCAACATATATGCGTTTTCGAGTGTCCGGCGTTCGTGCGGGAGAACACTGACAAGCTGTTCAACAGTTCCGTTTGCGGCAATTCTGCCCTGCTTCATAATTATTATTTCATCTGCAATAGTTTCAACATCAGATACTATATGTGTGCTTACAAGGACAATTTTGTCCTTTGCTGTTTTATGTATCATATCCCGTATGATAACTCTTTGCTTTGGGTCAAGACCTGCCGTCGGCTCATCAAGCAGAACAAGCTCGGGGCTTCCGAGTAGGGACTGTGCAACTAAAACTCTTTGCTTCATGCCGCCCGAAAAGCCTCCGATAGCTTTATCCATTACGTCATGCAGTTCAACTTCACTTAACAGATACTCGGTTTGCTCTCTTGCTACTGCTGTAGAAATTCCTTTGAGAGCTGATATATACATCATAAACCGTCTTGCGGTAAAGTTGTCATAAAGCGCCTGCTGTTGCGGCATATATCCGACCTTACGGCGAAATTTACTGCCAAGCTTAGTTATGTCTGTGCCGTTCCAGCAAAGCTGCGAGCCTAAGTCTGGTGCAAGGTTATCTGAAATAATGTTCATAAGCGTTGATTTTCCTGCGCCGTTGGGGCCTAAAAGTCCGTAAACCCCGTTTTTAAAGGTCATCTCAAAATCAAAAAGAGCCTGTTTTTTACCGTAATGTTTATTAAGATTTTTAATTTGAAGCATTTTTTACACCTCTACTTTTTAGCCTGAACATTTTCCGCATTTTTTACCGTAAAGGAAAACCTGTCCAGACTATCGCTTTGCCATATAAGCTTTATATCGCTGACCGTTAATTTTGCTGTACCAAACGGTTTATTTCTGAAATCCTTTGTGAGCCACTCGCTGTTATCTGTGTTGCCTGCATAAAAATATACACAATCGCCATATAGCAATACACTTGTTTTAGAAGCATTGGAGGTAAGATAACTACTCTCTATATCACCGGAAAACCTCGGTGAAAAACCAAGTGCATTTTTTAAGCTTTCGGGATAAGGGAAAAACAATATGCTGTTTTCTTCTGATATGTACAGATCTTCATCAAGAACTACATACAATACGCCTTCAAGAGTAACCTCTCCGCTTAATGTGATTTCTGTGTATACTGTTTGCGATATTCCCGGCTCGGTAGAATTTGTTTCCCGATTGTATTCGAGTGTTTCTTTAACGGACGAAACTGCAGAGGTGACGGTAAGCCCACTTTCTGTAACATCACCCGATTTCAGCAATTTTATCATTTTTTTGCTGTCCTGCGGCACTTCACCTTTGTAATTCATATTATCATCGAATTTATCAGGAGAAGTAAAACTGTCACAGTAAAAAGTATCATTAATTTTACGCACAGCGGCAAATGGTGCGTTCCATAGCTTTTTATTCTCGTCATAGGCAGCACCTTCCTTGACTATTTGCAGACCGTTTTCGTCAAGAATAAAATATCCGTCGCCATGATATATTTCTCCGACAAGACTTGTAACACTTTTCTCTTTGTTACTACTTTGAGAGCTTTCTGTTACATCTGAACAACTTGAGATTAACATAACCACCGCAATGGTCGCCACTATTAAAGCTATTCTACTTAATCCTTTTGCCATATCTTACTCCCCCAGAATATCCGATTTTGCTACCTTTTCTTTTGTTACTGTTTGTTCTTCGGCGTTATAGACGCTGATAATATAGCTGTCCTCGTACTCGGACAATACCTGTGCATAAAGCCCTTCGCCATAGCTTATATCATGCCTTGCGGGAGCTTCATCCTTTAAATTATAATAATACCACTGTGCATTATCGCATTGGAACAGATAATCGCCCAAAATGACGGTTTCAGACAATATCTTGTCGTTATGAATAACAATCGGTTCAGAGGTCTTCGGAGTTAACACTTCAATATTGCTGTCATTGTTATATGCATAGTAATCATCGCTAAGTCTGACAGCAGGCGGCTCGGACGGCATAGTGTTTTCACTATACTTTCCTGTCTTAATGTCGTACACCGAGCTGTTGAAATAAAATTTGTTGTCATAGACACCTAAAATCTTTGTTTTATTGTTTTCCGTTGCACCAAAATCGGTAAATTTTCCGGTTTCTATGTCAAGCACTCCGAAATGATTGGTATTATCGCCTGTAATCGCTCCTTTTTCGTCATAAGCAGACTGATAAGGGAAAAACAGCAGGGTGTTGTTTTTAAGTACGCTTGTGCTTATCCAGTCGCAGGAAAAGCCTTCTATTTTGCATACTTCCTTTTCGGAAGTACCAAGCGGGTCTGATGAGTGAAGTACCGCGGATTCTACTGCTTTTCCGTCTTTGGTTTCGTATCTATCCTCGAACCAGTAAAGCTTTTCGTTATACAAAAAAGGCAAGGTTTGTTTGCCGTAAGCAAGGCACGGAAGTCCGTCCTCTGTAACAGCATTTGAGTGGTCGCAGTTTGACTGACCGCATAGCGCAATTGTACTCATATCAGAATACTGTAAAAAGCTTAGTACTGCGTTTTCGGTAACTATCAACTCGCCGTCATTATATATTGTTCCGTATACGCGCATATATCTCGCCTGTTCATCTGTTTTTGTATCCGAGCAGGCGGAAAACGTGGACGCAAATGTAGCAATCAGTATTGCAGTGCCTATAAGCTTTAATTTCCTGTTCATAATATTGCCCTTTCATAAATTGTATTTATGTTTTTATTTTATTATCTGTGTCAAAAAACATAAGCAGTAATTATATTTTACACGCAGGAGCATCTTTCGTTTTTTTCCTTTTTTGTCTTATAGATACATTTATAACACGTCATGTTGTGCCACCGTACGTGCAGTCGCTAAACAAAAGTTAATATGTGTAGCTGACTGCCCAGAATGGTTTGTATGTACCAGAAGTGCAATTTATAGATATATCTACAAACTGTATTTTGTATCCTGCTGCTTTTTCAGCATCAGTCAATGCTACTGTTTTTGTCATTTTTTCAAGTCTGGAATATTCGCCGTTACCGTTAGTCTTATTCTTTATGACAGTTTCTCCATTTTTTGTAGGAATTATTAATTCACAAACCACTGAAACTCTTTTTTCGCCGTTTGGAACCTCCGTCCCACCGTCGAATACATATTTTGCAGTTGCTGTTTTTTTACTTTGATTAATAGTGTATGACATGACTACGCATGATGTTGGTCCCATAGGAACCAACTTGTAGTTTTATGCTGCTTTGTAAGTGACAGGTGATAATGCGTTTCCTGGTAACACCATAGCAAATGCCGATGAAATTACAGCTGTTGTTGCTATAGTTGCTTTTATTATGTTTTTGATTATCATCATATTATACCTCTTTCTTTTTCCCAAGCTCACATATATTATCCACCGATACAACAGTACCGATTAATCCGCTCATACCGCCTCTTTCTGAGGATTTATAAGTAAGCTCTGAAAATGTTATTGTGGCCTCTTTATAATACACATCCTCTGAAAATGTATCGGAGCTTAAAAAGTCGCAATCTTTTAAATAACCGATATTTATAATACCATCGCTTGTTGTAATCGCAAACTGCGGATTGCCCCAGCTGTAATTATAGAACATAGCACAGCTACTCCCTCTATATTGAGCGTCAACATCAAAAAGGAACGGCACAGCCTCATGGTATTCCTTAGAATAAGGCATAAACAGTATTCTGCTTTCGCCATCATGCTCCGAATTCTCTATATTGTAGCGTTCGGCAAGCAGTATACCCGTAAAGGTTACTTCACCCGTCAGAGTTATTTTTGCGTCCATTACATCATAGCCTATGCCTATATCTTTTTTTAGCGTTTCGCTATACATTACGCGAGGTGCTACGCTGATGTAGCACGAGTCTACTATCAGACCCTTACTGCCGATGCTGTCGCCTTCATGTACTATTATTTTATCCTTGCTTACCACGGGTCCTTTTTGAGAGCCTATACATTTCATTTCGTTCAAATCGTAATCATCTGGATTTCTTATGCTGTTGTTGTCAAACGGTTCATATTCATAACCGCCCATTGAACCACGGATAATATATGAACCTGCCGCATTGGGATCGGCTTCAAGGTCGGCAAGCTTTACAAATTCGCCGTTGCCGAGGTACATTTCATTTTCGGGGTCTTCGGTATAGAATTCCGGCAATTCCTCCACAGGTTCTTCGATAGATGTATTGCCTTTATTAATATCCTCTATGAGTTTTATGTATTGTAATGCGTCCTCACAATATTCTACCGATTTAATACTATTGTCTGTGTTTAATATAATTCTATAGCCTTGTTTGGTTTTCTCATCTGCATAAACATATACATTATCTCCGCTGTCTGTGGTAAAGGTTTTGAATTTGTTGATTTCTATTTGCTGAATCGGTTTTTTGTCGTTATCTTTAATTGAAATAAAGCATATAAACGGCTCATCGGAACCCGATTTATATCCGTAAAGCTCCACGGTGTTATTATTGTTATCGGTAAGCGTTTTTACAAGCTCACTACCTTCGGGTGCTGTTATACTCCCGGTTTTTGAAGTATCGGTAACAGTATCGATACTGCTTTGTAAAGACGTTGTATTATCATCTGCCGCTATACTACTGTTTTGTTCGGGCTGAGAACAGCCTGTTAAAGCTACTGTGACCGATAAAGCCATAACCAACAATATTAATCTTAATCTGTCATTCATATTAAGCTCCTTTATGCATATAATCGAGTCGAGGATATCTTTTGGCAAAATTCTTGTATGTGAAAACCTGTTTGTTTATTTGGCAATGTCCTGAATAATTTGACGATCCAGCTTCTAATAAGCTGGAATTAGATCCGCACCCGTTAGCATCATAAACTGTAATTGTTGTATCAGTTTTTCCCGCTAAAACTATAGAGTGGTTATTATTGTTTGATGTGCTTACTCTCAAATGCGTGCCCACCGGTAAATCGGAAATCATAATTTTCAAGTTTCTTGCGGTTAGGAATAAATAATCATTGTTGTCGCTTCCCCAACCAAAATCATTACATTTTGATTCAGATAAATTTTTAGTAAATACACCTTTATACACAAATGCTGCAAACCCATAGCATTGATAACAACCGTCAAAACATCCACATGTTGCAGTTGATGCCTCAGGACTGATAACACTATGTGCTGAACAAGATGATTTACCATTTACAAAATACTCGCCTGCAGTAAGATTAACATTTTAGAACCATCAACATAATAGCAGTAATCAATGTTGCCATTATTATATTTGATTTTAGGGGTGTAGCTTGTAAAATGTGTTGCGGCACTGGCCGATGATGCAACCGCTATAGAGATCGCCGCAATTATTGACAATGATGAGATGGTTATAAATATTCTTTTTGCTTTATGTATGAACTTAAGCTTCATTTGATAATTTCCTTTCATTTTAACTCGGAATAAAGCCCGATGTAAGCATAGCTTTTCATCGGCTGTGACGAAGAAATCTTGCCGCAGGAGCGTTAGCTCCTCAGCTTTTCTGTAAGGCAGTAATTCACCTACGATAGTCTGAATGGAACATGCCGCCTATAAAGGCGGGGAACATTGCGGCATTAGGTTACAACTTGATACATCATAAAAATCAATTATCTGTATCCTGTCTCTTATACACATCTGACGCTGCCGACGACTTAATAG